>Ga0256833_1001354_pt1 | contig 18126 bp, 19 predicted proteins | sample 356284metaG_FD_190535 | JGI IMG/M metagenome (GOLD analysis project Ga0256833, IMG submission 190535) | Hydrothermal vent microbial communities from Mid Atlantic Ridge, Atlantic Ocean - 356-284 | ecosystem: Environmental > Aquatic > Marine > Hydrothermal vents | place: Atlantic Ocean: Mid... | reverse complement strand
AGATGAGAACGCCACTGCGGTTTCACCGCTTGCCAAAGCGTCTCCAAGATAAACTGTTCCATTTGAGTAGCCCCATTGTCCTGAAGATGGCGATGTTGGCGTAGACGTGTTTTGTGTCAAGAGATCCCCGTTTGGAGATGTTGAACTATATTTTCTCACTTCCGCCGGTGCGTCAGAAACCGCAAACGATGTGCCACTGTCTTTAAGACTTCCAAGAACCATTACAAGAGGTTGTGTAAAACCAGAATCTGCATAAAATTGCAAGCCCATTCAAATCACTCCTCACATGAATTTAGTTTGAATTTCGAAATTATCGAATGATGTTTGAATATCCACTTTGATATTATAGCCTTTGTACCATTGGCAAAACCATAAGACTTTCAAAAGTATAGAATACATTTCACACCTTCATTATCTTAAAATGCTTTACATTTTCCCATTCATCGTTTAATATCATCGAATAGATTATAGCATAATTTATTATATCATATAACGTGTCTTGCAAGCTTTCGTTTTTAGGTGTGTTGTTGTTTGTTACCAGATTTTTTAACCGTTCCATTTTATCGTTCAAGCGCACGAGAACACCAACTTCACCAAATTGAGCTATATTTTCACTGCCGTAATCATGCTGTTTAGCCAAGAAAATCTCTTCGGTCTCTTTAACTATTTTTTCATAATTCTTTGCCAAATCTATCATGCTAATGCGATCCCACCCAAGTTAATAACCACGTCTCTTAAATCTATATTTATCGCTTGCTGTGGGACTACGACTTTTACCCAAAACTGAGTGCTTGCGCTTTTAGTCACGTGCCCGATCATCAACGGTGAAGGTTGAAAGTTAGTGCCGTCTAGAGATAATGTGAACCAATCTGCCGAGGCGCCTGAGCCGCTTAACGTATCAGTTATATCGATTGAAACGCTATTGTAATCGTAATCTCCAGTTTCAACCACATAATAAGGTGCAACCATAGTTCTGTCAAGTACATTCGTTGAGTTTGGAAGCACTGCATAATCCGCAAACATTGGCGAACCGCTTGTAAGGCACATAATTATCGTTTGAGACCTATAGACGACTACCATCGCATCGCCCGCTGCCAAAGCGGTTGAGAATGTTATCGTTCCAGAAGTCGTGTCGACTGTGTAATCGCTTGTCGTTAAAGCCGTTCCGTTCTTTGTGATACTGGCCACGCTTAGCAAAGGTTGTTTTGTTGGTGTATAAGTGGTTTGTCCATCTGTTGCCGTGAAATTGTCTGTGTAATATCCAGGGGCGGTTGTGAATGTGATTTTGCCATTGGTGGTGTCAAGCGTGTAATTGGAGCTATCAACTACAACACCTTCAGGCGAATCTAAATTAAAAAAACGCACTTCTGTTACATCAGAAGCATTCAATTGTTGGAAAGTGAATTCCGTTGTTGAACCATCGCCAGTGAAATATTCAGTAGCTTGCAACGGCTGTGTGCCAGCACTGTCTTTCGCTAAAATAAGCATTTAACCATCTCCTTAAACGAAAACTATTGTGAGCCATTCTCTTTTGACTTTGTTTACCCCGTTGACTTTGCATGAGAATTCAAGAATGTATTTTCCTAAATCCAATGAGCTCGTATCGACAGTCACTTGATAATAGCCACTGCTAACAAAAGTTAATGGAAGTGAGGAATTCAAAACATTTTGATTGCTATCGTAAAGTTTAGCCACCGCTGTTCCACTGTCCGCTTCGACTGCCATATTACTTGATTTATCAATGAGCGTAACGAGCCAATAGTTTGTGTTGCCTTTTTGAATTGTAACCATTAACACATCTCCTTCCACACATCTTCAATCGCTTCATCCTGAGCTGTTCTAAGAGCCGTGTATTCAACCACGCCATTACTAATTATAGCATAGTTATCTTGAGAAATTATCTCGTCTCCGTTCAAAGTATATGAAGATGTTAAGAATTTGTATATTTCGTCCTTTCTAGACGTTATGTCCAAGCCCACACCCGATACCAAATAAAGGTCATAATATCTAATCCACCACATCTTGCTATTGTAAATCCTTTTAAATAACTTGTGAATTGAAATGTCATAAGACGATACATGTTTGGTGTTAGAAGCTTTGATACTTATCGGTGTTTTGAAAAAATCCTTAGCTTTGACAGAAACAGGAAAATATATATTAAATGAATAGTATAAATGGAAATTTATCACACTATCAAAAAGCTTGTTATGCTTTTGGCTACCAGTGATGAGCTTTGTATTAAAGTTCGAATTAAATCGTACGCTTTGTAATTTGCTCGTTGATGTATGATCGAAAATTAGCCTTTGCAATTGTGTTGTGTAGCCATATTGTGGCTTTAATAGAGTTAGCAAAGCATGATATTGACTGACAAGTGGTGGTTTTTTAATAGAGGATGTGAATTTTCTCATTTGTTCATTAGTTTGCGTCAAAGCGTCATAAGAGCCAATTAACGGGGCTAAATAGACGTCTTGCTCAACCGTTTGAAGTGGTGAGAGGGTTACGGATGTTATCCCACTAGAACAAGTAGCGATTTGTATCTCACCAAGGAACAGTTCATAATCATTGTCGGTATAGCTCCATATAGACAATCCGCTGCTTGCACCGCTAAATACCGTAACTTCTTGCCAGCCGTTAGTAGAATTATAAAAATATTTATTTATTAAATCGTCTCCGTTGCTTTTCATAATTCCGAATTCCACATCATCATCTGGATTTATCATGTCAACCAGTATTTGAGATTTAACAACGTATCCTTGGGATATCAACAAATAATCAATTTCAAATCCGCCCCAGCCTGGTTGAGATGTGAAAGACCCGTGATAACCATTATAAGCTGGACTGTCAACAAATAATGTGCTATCGTGATCTATATCATAATGAAAATTTGGTGCGTCAGTATTGAGAATATCGTAATCTAAACTTATATCTTCATATGTAGCCGAATCATTTGTTTGTAGATCAAAAGTGTTGGTTCCGTTTATCAAATCGTATCTAAATACAATAACGTGCCCATTTTCTCCTTCAAGGATATTCATAGGTACTTGTTGATGATTAGCGTCAAATAAAGCGTATTGCTTACTAGTATCTATGTAATTATTGGTATCATAAACTATTATTTGAGCATCGGGAACGCTTTGACTTGTGATTACTTGTATTGTGTGTTTAGGCACATACACAGTTGTCTCTCTGCCAATTCTTAATATTTCTTTTGTATCAAAAGACCAAATATGTCTTACACCGTCATTGATTGATGAAGTGGCCGTTAATAGCTTTTGATATTTATTTACGACATTTTGATATGAAGAGCGTTCAATAAATAATCCAAGTGACAGGAAAATAGTTCCGTATTTTGTGTTGCTTTCTAATTTGTGTAAAATAACATTCGCATTCGAAACTCCAGCAACTGCCACAAATTCTAAAAAAAGGTCAGATGGAAACGAACCAAAAGAGGCAGTGGTAAAAAACTTGTCATTTACAAAAAAATCAATGTTGTTGCCTCTCTTTTTGTATGCAAAACTATTCGCTTTTGAATATTCTATTTTATATGTATTAGCCGCGCTCAAAAACACTTCATAACCATTCCAGCCGTTCTTTGCCCTTAAAATCGTTGAGCCAATGCGTAATGTCAGTTGTGAAAACTGTTCTAAATCAAATTCGATTCTAAAAAAAGACGATAAAGCTAAATTAAGCGTTTGAATGGTAGAGTTTTCATGAATTATCACATCACCACTCATATATTCGCTTTGTGCAACTTGCTTGTTTATGGCTTGAAACAGATCGTAAGATATCATATTTGCGCCAACCTCGCATCTAACATTTTAGAACCATCTGTTGTTTTTAATTTGTCAACACTTAAGGAAGTTCGGACGATTTTGTATTCTCCATAACCTGCCGATACAACCTCCGAATACGCAACTTCACCATTATAGCCTTTAACAGTAACATTGATTCTATTGCTACCAGAAGCACAATCGTTGCTTGAATACGTAGTTGAGTTTCTGATATGTGGCGTAACCCCAGCAATGCTTTTGATATAGCCACTGCCACATTCCCTTACACCGCCCACCGGATTGCCATTCTGATCAAATCTTTGGGCAAGTATAGAAACTTGATAACCACTTCCAAACGTTGCATCTAAATTCGGTGTGCACGGAACACGCACTTCAAAGTCAAATTCATATTCTTGTGGCAAACCTAAATCAATATTCCAACTTGGAAGTACAGCATTTATATCACTAGTCGATGTTCCCGCTTGAGTTATCGAAGGATAGTTATATCTTGTTATGCGTTGAATAAAAGGAAGTTTTGCATATCTTAAAGTCAAGTTCCTACCATTCATATTCAAAGCTTCTCTATCATCTTCGTCAATCGGTTTTATTTTTCCTTTATCAATCATATAATTTATATAATCATACTTGGCGGTCAAATTATTGAATTTTACAGTTCCATGTGGAATCACAAGCGGTTCGGCTGGATCAAAAAACATCGGCATTCCTCGGATGTCGGTTAGCATTCCAGTGGGATAGTTATCTTTTTTATTTTTATAAATGTAAATCGGTTTAACACTGTGTTCGGTAACGTTAACATCATAAGTGTAATAGTAAAAATTCGGAAAAGGATATGGTAAATTGATCAAGTGAGCAAAATAATAAGCATCTGATGTTTCTTTAATTACGTCTCCAGAATTGACAACCACTCCGACAACCTTTTCACCATCATTTAACGAAACAGAATAATTGTTTAAAAAGCTATAATCGCTTATGCGTTTTGGCAACATATATCCAACCCATATTCCAGTGATCTTGCCTTCGTCATCCGTTTCTGGTCCTAACGCATATTCAACCCCATGAGAATAGAAAGGCTTGCCACTTACTGTATCCCATCCTATTGCCACGCCTGGTGCCACATAAGCGCCACTACCACGACCGGCCATATAGTTTTCTACATTATTTTCATATGTTTTTTCATCTGCAATCCATGAAAGCAATTCCTCGATTTCCACTCCGATATAGGCAGCTAAATGGCTAACGCCTTTGCCTAATTGTTCGAAAAGTTTTGTATACATGTAGGTTGGAGCCGATGACGCATAATATGTCAACAAATACATCGTGTTAGAACAAATATTCAAAGCTTCTTCCAAACAGTTATCGCAACCCCAATTTTTACATTTATATTGTTCTCTTATGGCTAATACTCTATTCAAGCAATTTGATGTGTCTTCTAATCCTGTCTTTAACGCTTCCAAAAATGAATCTATCCCATTATCGTGATGTTCTTTGAGATATTCCAAAGGGTTTCGAGGTATATAATGGCAATAGTCGCTCCAACCCGAAGCTATTCCCGCATTACCATAATAAGAAATCAAATCAAGATCAGAAACCGGCCCTGTAACTTTTACCTCGACATTTATGTCTGGAAACGAAAGTTTGGTATAATCTACAGGATCATAAAAATTCCCTTTGTCATCTTTTAATATTGGCATTCCAGTAGTATCATAAACGAAATTTGGTACTCTTAGCTGTTCGCCACGAGCGCTCATATAATCAGACAATTTATGAAAAAACGATGACAAATCACCGTTAAAATTGAAAGGAATGCTTTCACCGCTAAATTCAACTATCCCTTGCGCCGGTCTCATTATAATGTTTTCAACTACAAATACATCTTCTATATTAGCAGCAGGAAGGGCTTTTTCTGGAATATAATTAGTTAAATAATCAAGATATTCATTTAAGACAGTCGGCGTCCAAGCATAAGGCGGAAATCCTCTAAGAGCCATTATTAACCTCCGTGATACACATTATAAAACAATTTTTGTTGTTCATCGTCATCAGAATCGAAGAAATAAGCTGTTCCGCTGCCAGATAATGTATCAAAACCTACATAAAAATTTCTGTACATTGGCATTGTATAATAATCCAAAATTTCGCAACAATTAGCATACAAATTGGAAGTTCCGTCACTATCAATCATAACAAGCGCATTCGCTCTTTGAAAATCATTGCTAGCATTTATTATTAATTGATTGGTTAAATCATCAGGCACTGTTTGAACGCTTCCCGTTACCACATTCACGTATAAAAGATAATCGTCATTATTGTTAATTGATTGTGCGCCTTCAGAAAGTGTCTTAAAATCAACATCTATGTAAAATTTAGCATCATGAAATCCGTGTAGAATGTATCCGTAATTTGTGGTAGCTATAACTGCCATCTAATATGCCCCCTAACGTCAAGTGGCTTGTGCTGCACCTAAGTTGCTGCCTTCACCAACCTCAGGAATTGAAACATAGAATGTATGCTTGAAACGGCTAAACGAATCCAGGTCGCCGTAAGTGTCGTAATTTGGCATAACGCCTGTCGCGGGATAAGAAATGCTAACGTATTTCGAATAATTCGTGCCTTCAACTCGCATCGGAACTATGTAAATCTCATGATGATAATTTGCAACTAAGGGACTGTGGCTTTGCTCACTCAAAAAGGGACGCTAGTGCGACCATCTCCTGTCTTTATATGCATGTAAGGCCTTCCTATAGTGTGGTTCGGCTCACGTGGGACAATCTTTTTGCTACCGTCGGATAATTGGACAATTGAAAGTTCTCCGTTAGCGCCTGCAAAACCAGTTATAATGCCACCACTAGCGTTAGAAGCGTCTTTAAACATTTTCTTTTTGGCATGCATCACGTTGAAAATATTAGCCAATTTTGTTCACCACCTTCGTGTACGGTTCTTTAAACTGCAAATCCCAGTAAATGTCTCTTGAAAGCGTGTAAGCACTTGGAGTAGCCAATCCGTTGACGGTGTAACCGAATGTGTGTGGGCTGTCAGTGTTCAAATATGTATTGCCATATTGTGTTGCTTTATCCAAATCATTCACATCGTTGTTGCTTATCACATCATACGGCGGATTGCCCACTGTGACGCTATAAGGGAATATAGTCTGAATACTGTCGCCGTAATCTATTGTAAACATCGCTTTACTGACAAACGTCTTCGCATCTGTAACCGCTTGCCACATCAAAGGAAGTATATCATTTTCAAAGCTTATATCAGTGTAAGCCGTTCCACTGTTGGTCGATTCCTCTTCCGTAGTCAAAATGACGCCTAAATCCCAAAACTTATGGCATATAATGTTAACTATTTGTGAGCTCTTATCATCTTGCGGTTGGTAAATGGCGAACCATTCAGTAAAGCCTTCTGGATATTTATCCGGATCCGCCTCTTTCATGTTAAGCGCTGTGGCTAAATTGTTATTTAACACATCTTGTTGGTTAATTATTTTCACATCCATCACGTCTGTGTTTTCGTTCTCATCGCCAGTAAAGAATGACCAACCGAAAGTGTCAGATGTTGATTTTTTCTTTTTATCGGTTTGCTCCACCGTTAAGCTAAAGTTCTTTAATATCACGCCTCTTGGTGTCCATCTAACAGTTATGAAAGCTTCCGCATAAAATGATAAGCCAGCTGTTTTAATGATTGTGGTGTTATCTCCCTCTTTTATCGTTATCGTCGAAGTAACCTCGTGAGGAATTAAGCCCAAACCCCCACCACCGCTAGCGCTCAAGAATTCCCACTGATTGGTATCGAATGTAAAGTTATCAGGCAAAAGAGAGCCTTGAACAGAATTGACAGGCGCTGGTATATGATTGAATTCACCCGTTACTTGTGCGCCGTGATCGTAAGTGGAAGGATAATTGTATGTGATTTGTATTATCTCATCGGTGATTGAAGGCGTCGTGGCATCTGAACCATCTAAATATTTGATTGTATTGGTGTTTCTATCATAATACGGGAGCAAGCCAACTAAATTGCCCAAATAATTCAAGCCCTCGGCTACACTCCCGTTAAAATCTATAGCCAAATACGTATCTGGATCATCAACTGTCAATATTATATCGCTCACATTGGCTTCTGTTTTGAGAAAAGTTATGAAATCATTTATATTAACTCCATTTTCCAAACCTGTTTGATTAGTCGAACTTTGATTATCTGGATCTGGATCTTTGTAGCTTATCATCTTATTTTGCCACAGATAGCGCACGTCAGACATGGAATAAGTTACTTTAAAAGTGTAATCGCTATCAACCTTATTCGTTATCGTGGCGTCTTGATTTAACACTATACAATTATAAGTCTCAGTATTGCCGTTATCATCCGTTAAAGTTAGCGTTTGTTGCGTGCCCGTAATGTCATCTATCGTTGACGAAGATTGTTGGAATTCACACGTGACAGATATGTTAGGTGGGTATATTCCCCATTGTTCATTTATAGAAACATTCGTTATCGTTCCATTGCAACCACTAAACGTCGGACAACCCATCAGAAACCACCTACAAAGTTAATAGAAACCGCTGGAGCACTCGTATTCAACAACCTGCCAGCATGCTCTAATTTATCGGCCGCCGTGTCGAGCTTGTTAGCGGTTAAATTCAACTGAATGCTTGGAGCAGGTGCTTGGTTAGCGCTAGGCGTCGGCTGTTGAGGCGTTTCTTTCGTCAAAGATTTCGGTAAAGGCTTAAGCGGTTGATATTCAGGAAATATTTGTTGAGGAGAAATCGTTAAGTCTTGCTTGCGCTCTTTTATCATTTCGGCTTGAATTTTAGTTATCTCGCTAAAGGACAATTTGTTGTCTGATAAAAAGCTTTGCAGCATACTGCCCAATTCACTTGTGGCTTTAGTAGTAGCCAATGTCTTGGTGTTTTGAGCCGTTTCTTGCGTGTTCTTAGTGACTTTTTCCATCAATTTTCGAAGCATGAAAGCATCGCCTTTAAGCGTGGCTAAATTCATTTGTAATTTTCCAGATTGTATTTCATTGGCTATCGCTCTAGCAAGCGTTGACGTGTCAGTGCCACTCAATTTAAACACTTCGGATTTACCGCTCTTAGTTAGCAATGAAATATATTCGTTGTTGTTTTTATCGGTTCGATAATAGATATCATTTGACGCTTTACCCTCTTTAGCAGCCGTTTTAAGGGCGTCTATCCATTGTGATGTGTAAAATACCAATTCGCTTGTGGCATCGCCTTTATTTGCCAGTTTTTGAATGGCTTGAGTGGTCAAAGGATTGCGTTCGTCTGGAAGCAAATTGCCGTTCTTGCTAGCTTTGTTCATGTGGTCGACTATCAAATTCCCTATTATATTTCCACCCACATAAGCGGCGGCGATGATAGCACCGAAACCAGCAAATCTTCCCACAGTAGCCGCAGCACCGCCAGCCGTCATCGCACCCCATGTAGCGGGAGCCCCTAAACTTTTAACAGTATTAGCCACGCCACGTGTATTCAAGATAAACTTAATAGCGGCCACTGTTAAGAAAATAGAAGCCAATTGTTGAAGGATTTCTCCGCCAGCTCCCGCAGCTTTGCCAGCGTACAAAATCATATCTTGCGCCCATTTAGGTGTGGCTTGTAAGGCGTGAATCATGTTGATTTCAAATTGCGTAAAGCCTTTATTGATTTTCATAAACTCGGGAGCTAACGAAGTCAAAGCGTTTTGCAATTGGGCTTGAGCCATCACATATTGTCCATAAGGCGTGGATTCGGCTTTTTGCTCCATCTTGCCAAAGTAGCCTTTAACATTCGCTGGATTAAATTCCTTTATGTACATTTCAAGCTCTTGCAAATTCTTTATCAAATCTAAGCCACTGCTCATTCCACGCAAACCGAATATATTTTTAGCAGCTTCCAATTGTACAGTCTCTGGCTTGTTTTTCAACGCATCTGCAATATTTTGCAGTGTCTTAACAAGACCTTTAGTCCAATCTAATTGTTGAGCGGATAAGCCGGTTAATTGTTGGAGTTTTGCTTCTTGTGCCGGCGAAAGCGTTACCATATTGGTAAGCGCTGTTCTCGCATACCTTCCAACTCTTCCACCTTCAGGCACGGCGCCTAACATGGTAGCGAACAAAGCGTAAGCTTCATTTGGCTTTAAACCGCCAGCGAGCAACGCTGGCATCGCATAAGTGGAAGCTTTCAAAACGCTTGATGGCTCAATAGGCGACTTGCTCCAACTGTAAGCTAACAAATCAAGCAATTGCTTAAAGTCTTTGCTAAAGTCTTGTCTTCGTTGAGAATAGCTTAAATTTCTTGTGGATTGTTCTAATGCGGTAGCCAACAAATTACCTATAGTTTGAGCATCAGTGCCTGTCATGAACGATAAGACGCTAACACCTTTCGCTATCTGAGGCGCATACTGCATCGGATAATTTCTGGTAGCGAATGGATAAACACCACTCACGACTTGCGAAGCGGGCAAGATGGATTGCTGTGACAGTAATTTGCTTTCCAAAGACTGACGCTGGCCTTGTGTCATGGACGTAACACCAAATATCTTAGTCATAGCGGCGTTGAATTTTTGCGCACCATCCATCACGGCGTTGTTCAACTGATCTAAGTAATTGGCGAAGTTTTTAAGCGAATAACCACTCATTAACAAGCCGAAGGAGAGCGCGCGCTCTCCGTAAAACTGCAACCTTTGTTGAACATAGCCATATCCACTCGGTGTAGCGCCCGCTCCACTAACAGTTCCTCCGCCACCACCAGAGCCACCAGCACCACCAACTGTAGCACCCTGGCGCGTTATGCCGAACAAACGAGAAATAGCATCTATTAAAGAATTGACATTCTGAGTAGCGTTTTGTGTGTTAGCGTCAAATGTAACTTCAACTCTGTGTTGCGCCATCATCTTCACCTTCCCACTTCGATAAGAGTAGCAAAAGAAGCGCTGTCTTCATAGGCGTATCAAGTCCAAACGGAAGAATCATATTTTTAGCTAACAGCCTTACGTATGGGTCGGATCCTCTTCCGTTTCTATTCCGAAAAAATCTAAATCATTCCCCGACACCATGAACATGCTAACGGCAACCATGAACACATCATAAAAGATGTAAAACGGTAATTTAGCCACATTCTCAGGCGTTATATCCACTTTTGCGTTCCAATCATCGATCGTGTCTGTTATGAAACTCAAAAGCAATTTCTTGTCGGTATCTGTTAACTTCTTAAGCGCCTCTTCTGTACTCGCTCTCGACACGTTTTCTATCTGACGGGCAATTTTGTTCTTTTCGTCTTCCGTTTTAGCTTGTTTTAATTGTTTTTGCAAAGCTTCAAGCAAATCTGGATCAATAGCTATGTTAGATGTTATGAAATTTATAAGTGGTATGTATTGCAACCCGTCTATCACATTTAATGGCTTAAGCGTTATTTTGAATTTGCCATATCTAAGAACTTGAGTATCATCCGGCTTTACCACTTTTTTGCTCATTTAATCATCCCTTAGCTCGTAGTTGTAGTCGCTGGAGCAACCAAAGTGACAGGAGCGGAAGTCGGTACGCCAGTGGCTCCGGTAATCGTGAATGTCAATATCTGCCTTTCACCATCGGTAGCTGTTCCCGTTTTAGCGGTTTCATTTGCAGCGGCGGATAATGTTATGCCACTAAGCCATGGAAGGGTAAATGTGCCACCAGTAAAGGAAGGCGTATCACTAAGCTTGTAATAAAGCGTCAGACTACCGCTAACCTTTTTCGGCCACGCTTGTAATCCGCTACATGGAATTTGGTCGTATTGAAGAGTGGCGCTTACGCTAAATTCTTGTGAGCCGAGGAAATCGGAACAATATATGAGCAAATCTCCCAAATCCGTGGTAGGTGCGCTTGTCAAGTCATCTTCAACGCCTACATAACTCAATGTGTAAGAAATAGTCCCGCCAGTCCTGCCATTAAATGAAAGGCTTTCAAGCAAGCCCACATCCGTGTTAACGGTTGTAAAGTCCCCTTCCAAAGATGTATTAGCTGTTATATTGCCACTAACGTTCAAGAAAGGCACTGTCGAGGAAGAGCTGGCAAATCCGTTATATCCTTCAACCTTTACTGGTAAATTTCTTTGACCAGAGGTAAAATTAGTTACTACGCCCCAGTTTAAAGCCATTTAAAACACCTCCTAAATTCTCATATCCGTTGGCACTATGAATTCACACGTGTAATCTATATCACCAATCAGCGTGTAGTACATGCCAGAATTGCCGATTAAGCTACGTGTAAGATTGTCAGAAACTATCCTGCCAAGGACAACTATATTCACACCATCTATTTTAACATTAAAATGCTTCCAATCCAAAGTACTTCTTATGAATTCTATAGCATCTAAAGCGTCCCATTCCGCCTGTTCTGATTTCTCGCTCAATCTTTTGTCAACGTAATAAATCTTAAAATTCATTTTGTGATTCACTTTGTTGTTTACATAAAGAGTAGTGTCATCGTGATCGTACAATATCATCAAAACAGGGAATTTGGTCACTTTTTCCCACAATGGCTCTCTGAATTCTACGTTATCAAAATAAGGCTCTAATTGTGTTTTAATCGCTTCACTTAATTCTTTTCTCATTTTTACCCTCTTATGATATAATCGTTAACCATTTGACTAAATGAATCAAGAGTCGTCTTTGGAATAGTGGTGAAATCTCTTTTTGGCATTCTCTTAGTTCCAGTGACGTGATAAATCGAGTAAGGAACATCTGTAAACACGGTCGCTTTTTGCTTATCATAATGAATTCCAAAACTGCTTCTTAATTTTCCAGTCTGAACCAATATCTGTGTTGAATATCCGTGAGACACTTTGTATCTTTTCCATTTATCAGTCAATTTTTGCCATTTAGGACGCCCTTGTTCAACAAAGTTCATTATTATCTCATCACGCATACCACGGGCTATTTTAGATGTTACAGGGCGCAAATCTTGCGTTCTTTGTAAAACTAATTGAAGCCATTCAAGCGCATCGCCAGCAACTTGTGCATCAATACGCATATTACCACTTACTTATCAAATCTTCGGTGAATTCTTGCTTCCTGGTATAGTATTCGTGAGGCTTATTAGATGATGTTTTAATACCATTCTTTATCGTTTTGAGGATGTTTGCCATCATCGAATTAACCACTTCCCAGTGAGCCGTTGCGTAATCGCTATATCCCAAACGCATATAAATGAAATACAAAGCTAATTCGATCTCTATCGGCTTGACAAACTCTTCTGAATATAAACTTAAAGGAAGCAGAGGAGCTAAAAACCCCTCCGCCTTATTTATCGCATCATTTACAATGTCTTGTTGTATCTGGTCGGTATTAAAATCATCAGTCAAAGCCTTGAGTGCATCGTCTGATATGGCTCTTTTTATGTCGTCAATAGTAGCGAAAGGCATTTAATCACCTTCTTAGAGTACTTCTACCGTCATCACTCCGAGATTGGATTTGAGTATTGGCAACGGATGGCTTTCGACATAGATGTATTTGGTTTTGCCTTCAAATGCCGTCTTCATCTTGGAGAAATAAGCTCTCTTTACAAAACCGCCAACATCATAATCGGCTATCGCACCGTAATGGAGTTCAAAGGCATCAGAGTTTGCAAGAACAAGCGTGTTGGACGGTATGTAATCAACCATGGCGCCAGTATCGTCTTGATAAGTACCTATGTATTCGTAAATGTCTCCAATTCCAGTAAGCGTTCCGTGGTAGATAACTTGGTCGTTGTTCATGAATTTGTTCGTCATTCCGCCCACGGCGAGATTTCTGTTGTTGAGAAGTGCTTGTACTTCAGAATTGCTCATAAGAGCATCTGCAGCGTCGCTTCCTACGATTATCGTATTTGGCCTATAGCCGTTGAGTTTCGCATAAGCTCTCACGTAGCTAAGAAGTTCTTTATAAACGTTTACTCCAGAAGCATCCCAAAGCGTGGAAGCGGTTGTTATGTTGGAAGCGGGAACACCGAAGTCGTATTTGAATTTATCAAGATTGATTTTTCCAGTCGTCACTATTTGAGCAAGCATAAGTTCAATCGTTCTGTCAATGCTTTTTCTCAATTCGGCGACTTTATAAGCTATTCTTTGTCTGTCGTTGGCATTGAGTTTCGCCACGCTAACAGGGCCACTTTGTCCAGGCATCATGCCAGTAAGAGCATCGTAAACTTGGATTCTGTCTTCGAGCAAGATTTGAGGAGCAACGGCGCTTTTAGAATCGAGGTGAAGTTGAACGTCGACTTTGGTTGCCGGATCACCTATCGTGTTGAGTGGGGCTGGTTTGTAAGTTCCGGTTTGCATCGCCCATACCACTTGCTCAGCAGGTTCATTAACTATTTTGTTGCCTATAAGTTTTTGCGTAAGGAAATTGCTTTCAGGTTTTATTTCATTAACAACCGTTGTAAGATATTCCCATTCGAAAGGATTAGCCATTTTTAGTCCCCCTTTACATTATTTCGACGTCGTCGAAGAAGAACATTTTAGCACGTGCGGCGTATATTTCGGCTGGTGTCAAAGCTTCTTTGTAAACCACGACAACGTTATTTGTTCCACTAGCTGGTGCAGCGCTAAAAGTAACAGTTCCGTTATCGGCATCAAATGTGTAATCATCGGTGGCAATTCCGCCAACTGACACACTTATTATATCATGAGCTGGTTTAGTAAGCGTGAAAGTCGTTGTGGTTCCGTCGCCACTGAAGCTATCCTCTTTGTAATAGAACACGCCGTTAACGTTGTAAGCGCCAGCCATGCCACAAGCCACCATGCCGTCGCCATCTGCAAGGGCCACTCCATCTGGAGCGTCAGTATCGGCCGCAACATCGAATTCCATCGTGGTAGAATCGAGTTTGAGCAATTCACCTTTAAGGACGCTAACACCATCTTTTATTTTCCCTTGCGCCACATAGTAAAACGTGGGATCGATTATCAAATCATCGGGAATGTTTGTCATCATTCTAATCACTCCTTATAGAAATTTTGCACATCATTTTTAGCTATCTCTTCAGGAGACAGTTCGTTCGTAACGGTATTTTCGGAATATTGTTTCATATCCACTTTTGGAACAGCTTTGAAAATGCCTTCCATCAAATCCATCACGGAGTTGTCGCTGAACATCTTTGGCATTTTCTTGATAGCTTCAACCGCAGCATCCACTACCGCAGGCGCAACGCCTTGGTTTTTCCAGTTTTCACTCCATTCTTTGATTTTGTGCTCTACATTTTCGCTGTACAGTTTTTGCACTTGTTCTTTAAGCTCTTCATTCTCTTTGCGAAGCCTTTCAAGCTCTTCTTTGCTCACATCATCATCTCCCTTACAGCAGTCATTGAAATTCAAAAGCTTAGCCTCTTCTTCACTTATTATATCATCTTCGTCTTGACCAAACAAGGATTTTATTTTTTCCGCAAATGTTTTTGAGCGCACGTCTGAGAACAGTTGTAAAGGAAGCATTCCTGGTATTCTCGGCATATTCGTCAAAGCTACACCTTTAATGGTCGGACCTATCACTTCACCAGTATTTTTGTCAAGATAGTTTTCGTCGATAACAGGACTCATGTATTTGAATTTGCCATTTTTGATCTCTTCGAACGCATCCTCACTGAATTCTATTATAGCATATAATCCATCATCTTTTATCTCCATGTCTTTGATTTCGCCGTAACTTCCATCAGTCATGTGTTCTTTGTCAACAAGTGGCGGATTGTAAGTCGGCGCATTGTTCTTGAAGTTATTAACTATCTTTTCGGCATATTCATGATCAAATTTCACATAACCATAATCTGGATCCACGAATTCGCCAAATGGTAAAATGTTCACGAGCAATGTGTTTTCTTTAATTTGAGGCAATTTAGTTGCCAGATCCGAGTAATAAAATCTCTCACTCATTTTCTTTTCTTTGTTCTTTGAACAAATGCTATAATAGAGTTTCCTGGCTTTTTCCTCAACATCTCTTCTGTGCAATGCCGCCGCCCTTACCAACGCAGCCCTAATCAGATAGCAATTATAAGTGCCATTTTCGTTTTTGACTGGAAACAATTTTTTCTCTTCGTCTAAGAAGTGATCAGCTGGCATTTTACGCCTTTCCGCTGGACGATTTAACCATTTGAGCCGAGCGATGGGTATGTTTTCAACATTCGCCATATTAGTTACCCCCTTCAGGTAATTTAAGCATTTCTCTTATCATTTTACCATCTTTGACAGGATCAAGAATTCCAGCGTTGACCAAATTATAAAACATTGTAGCCAATTGAGAGCGCTCCTGTGCCGATGGTTGCGAACTTAACATGAATGAACCGTAATTATCCACAGAGCCAAAATTATAATTGATCAACGGTATTATAACATCATTTATGAAAGAATTCAAAACTTCTTGCGCAATCCATTTAGCCGTGGTCAAAAACATATTCAAATGCACTTGCCCTAGCGCATACGATCCAGCATTTCCAGCTGTGACGAGCAATTGAGGAAGCAGGAGACCTCTGTAAATCATCCTATCCGCCCATGTAACGGCTTCGTCAAAGACCCTTCCAATATCACGCTTGCTTTCCAAAATGCTAACTTCGTCTTCGGGAGATATCGCTATTCCAGCAGAGCTGTACATTTCACGCAAGTTGTTTATCAAGCTATCCGCATCTGAGCTTTTACCAATAACAATTGGCATTCCAAACTTTTCCAACGCTATTGCCCAGAATTTGATAACGCTTTCTTTGAACCTATATGGTCTATAAATGCGCCTAAAAGAGCTTTTCCCATATGGATTAGAAGTTGAGCCGTGAGTGTAGACAAAACACTTATTAAGCGGTATTCTAACGGGCCCATTGTTTATCGGGACTTGTTCGACGGCTATCACCCTCGTGGCCTTGGCGTTCGTTATGAATCTCACTTGTTCTGGTGGCAAATTAACAAATCTGTCTATCACCACTTTGCCATTCTTTGAATTCCAGATAATTTCTGATGTGTGGAAGCCGAATGTAATTCCATCCGTTAACGCATCCCTTATCGCATTTTTGAATTTATCGCCGAGCACGTTGTTAACAAATGAGCGTATTTTCGGATCGGGATGATTATATTCGCCTATCATGTTTAAAACCGTGTATGTAAAGAATTCAAGCCCTGAAGCCACCGTTTCGTCGTGTTCAAGCATATATCGGCACGTATTAGCGTCTAAGCGGTCAGTATCCCAATCCCCCACTATTTGCCCCAATGGCGACATCATAACGTATTGAGAGATCTCTGGAGCCGAATAAGTGCGCAATTGTGGCTGTGGAGTATTTGTTTTCTTTTTCTTAGCCATCACGTCATCTCCTTACCAATCGAAGTTAGGAACAAAAATCGTCTTCTTAATGCTTTTATATTCGTAAGAGCCGTGTCCTTTATCCCATAAGGCTAAAGCCAAAGCGTCTGCAATGTCAGGTGAACGCAATCCTCTCGACTTCATCTCCGCTTTGCTTTCCAGCGTTATCTTACCATTTGACAAGACTTTGAACCGCCTGTTGGACAATTGTGAAGCTAATTCGTCGTTATTTGGCAAAGCCAAAGAATTCTTTATCTGATAATTCATATTATCCCACATTTGGTCAATTAAGCGTTCATGATATTTGTCAGAGGCCTTTGTAGAGAAGTTTATCGGAATTACCTTAGCTTTGAACACATTGCCACGCCTCAATTCTTTCAATCTATCAGTCACGCCACCACCTAAGCCCGTATCGTCAACTTTTATGCTTTCAACTATAAAACCTTTCTCTTTCAAGTCGTTTATCGATTCTATCACCATTCCAACGCTTTTCATCAAATCTTTTAATCTCTTTCGCCTCAACAACACAACTTTCGTTCCGCTAACGCCCACAACAACGCTTTCGTCATGCCCACGCCCAACGTCAACGCCTAAGCTCACCGTATTAGTCGCCATTCCTTCTCTCATCATCGCTTCGAACACATCGCTGATATTTATGAACGTGTCGCTGCTGGCGAGCGGGAATTCACCGAGAACTCTAACACGAAATATATCGCTATCCCTGCCGTAACGCTTTTCCATCTTTTTGACATAATTATCGCTAACCAAAGGTGAATCTTCCGAGGAAAACTTGAAAGTCTTCCAGAATTCGGAACTTCGGTTAAAAGCGTCATAAAACGTCCCGTTAAGGCGTGTAGGGTTGGAAAACATTACCATTCGGCTATCCGTCGTCTGCGCACCTTCTAAGGCCTCAAAAATGGCATCATCTATACCAGACGCCTCATCCGCCACTATCAAAATGTATTTTGAGTGATATCCCTGAATGCTTTCTGGCCTTTTTGCGCTAGCGGTCTGAGCCACAGCGAACCATTCTTCAGGAGCTAAAACGTGCCTC
>Ga0256833_1001353_pt1 | contig 18131 bp, 16 predicted proteins | sample 356284metaG_FD_190535 | JGI IMG/M metagenome (GOLD analysis project Ga0256833, IMG submission 190535) | Hydrothermal vent microbial communities from Mid Atlantic Ridge, Atlantic Ocean - 356-284 | ecosystem: Environmental > Aquatic > Marine > Hydrothermal vents | place: Atlantic Ocean: Mid... | reverse complement strand
GAAATCCGACCTCAAATATACCCAGGACTTCGACATAAATGTAACCAACTGGAGCGGGTCTACCACATACCTTGCCGGCCCGCTGTATGACTACAATGTCGACTATATAGCCCTCGCACCTTACATTCACACTGAAATAGACCTTACAAAAGAGCTGATGGTGACACTCGGGCTTCGTTACGACTACAACCGATACGACTACAAGAACAACCTCGACCCAAACAGTTACGACGCTTCCGGAAAATATTTCAGGCCGGCCGATAGAACCGACAACTTCTCTCACCTTAGCCCCAAGTTTTCACTCAGTTTCAGACCTGACGAAAAGAGCAACATATATCTTCGCTACGCAAACGGTTTTAGAATCCCTCAGGCTTCGCGTCTCTACTCAATGCAGAAAGGTTACGAAGAGGTTAGCTTGGACCCTGAAACCTCCAACACTTTCGAAGTCGGTTTCAAAAGAGCCTTCAGTAAAAGAAGCTTCCTTGAGCTTAGTGCCTACTATATGACTATAGACGATACGATAGTAAGATACAAAAACGATGCGACGGGAGACTACTACTACTCAAACGGAGGAAGCACTGTCCATAGGGGTGTGGAGTTTACTTTGGCGGTAAAGATGAGCGAAGAGTTGAGCAGCAAGGTAGCCTACTCCTACTCCCGCCACAACTATAGCGACGATCCCGAGTACGGTAGTAACGAGATGGGACAAGCTCCAAACCATTTAGGAAACCTTAGACTCATCTACTCCCCGCTTGCCGTAAAGGGATTGAAGATAATGGGAGAGTACCGATATGTCGGACCATGGTGGCTGGACGATGCGCATGACGGAGGGCGGTACGAAGGCTACTCTATAGGAAATCTCAAAGCCGAGTACAGGTATGACGAAAGCTGGAACTTTTTCGCGAAAGCTACCAATATAACGAACGAAAAGTATGCTTCAAGAGCGAGGTTTGCCTACGGAAAAACGGACTACACTCCGGGCGATCCGAGAATGTTCTATGCAGGCCTGGAGTATAGATGGTAAAACTCCATAAGCTTCACAAACTCTCCGGTCTTGCGGCCGGAGCGGTTTTGCTGCTACTTGCCGTAACCGGCTTCTTTCTCGATCACGACAAGTGGCAGTTTCTCTACTCCACTAAAATATCATACACTCCCAAATCCCTTCAAGAGCAGGAGAAGAGGCTCTTTGAAGGGTACTACATTGACCCGAAAAATAGTTCTCACAAAATAGCTTGCGGCAAAAGAGGGGTTTTCGAGAGTTTCGATGGAGGCAGAAGTTTCAAAAAGAGTCTAAACAGAATCTGTCTTGGGTTAAGAGAAGATGGAAACTCTCTATTTGCGGCGACCAACGACGGTATTTACCTTAAAAAAGATGGCGAGTGGGAGCTCTTCGCCCTGAAGGGTCTGTACGTAAATGCGATATCTCTCTATAAAGATAGAGTTGCCGCTGCAGTAGATAAGAGGGTTATATATCTAATAGATAAGAGCGGCGGCGAGATAGTAAAAAGCGCTACCATAGAGCTAAACCCGAAAGATATAGGAAAACCGGTTACACTTTCAAGGCTCGTAAGGGACCTGCACTATGGGCGCGGCTATGTGGACTCGGAACTATCTTTATGGATAAACGACTACGGCGCCATACTCCTTGCATGGCTGAGCTTGAGCGGCTTTTTGATATGGTGGAGAATAACCAAAAAAAGGGGAGCCAAAAAGACAAGAGGTCTCATAAAGACTCACTCCAACATATTTACCATAGCCGCTATCTTTCCTTTAACGGTACTTGCGATAACCGGTATATTTTTAGACCATGCAAAGGTGCTTGGACCCTTCATGAAATCGGTAACCGTCCCCTCATACCTGCTACCGCCTGTATATAGAGGTTTGAGCCACGATATCTGGTCTGTAGACTTCGACGGCAAACTTTACCGATTAGGCAACAGATATGGCGTTTTTGCAAGTGAAGATTTGAAAAAGTGGAGGCTTGAGAGTAGAGGGTTTGCCTACCGAATGTTCAGAAAAGGAGAGAGGCTCTTCGTCAGCGGCATGGGAGCACCCAACAGGATATATGAAAACGGTAAGTGGCGTATTCTGAAAAACAGCCCCCATATGTTCAGAGATATAATCGAGACTAAAGAGGGAACCATATTCTTCAGCTTCCATGCGCCGAAGGAGCCGCTGCCGGAGTTCAAGACTGCTACACTATACTCTTTGCTTATGGCTCTTCATGACGGCACACTTTTCGCATCCTGGTGGATCTGGGTCAACGATGCGGCAGCACTATTACTACTTTTGCTTATGTCAACCGGTATGGTAAGATGGTGGATGAAAAGAAGATCAAAAGGTCCCCTTTTTAAGAAAAAACAGCGCCGTTAGCTATTTTGACACGATTTCTGCCACACTTTTTTGCCCGATAAAGTGCTTCGTCCGCCTTATCTATAGTTTTGTAAAAGTCGTCTTCACTTTCGATAATACCGCAACAAACTCCTACACTGATGGTAATATGTCCGACAGGATCGATCTTGGCACTCTCAATGACGCGTCTAATTTTTTCAGCCACAGTCTTCGCATTTTCAACATCTGTCTTTATCACTACAAGGAACTCTTCGCCTCCCCATCGAAGCGCAATATCTTCTGTGCGTAGATGGCTCTTTATCTTTTTCGCCACAAATTTTATAACCTCATCGCCGACAGTGTGACCGAAAGTATCGTTCACTCTTTTGAAAAAATCTATATCGATGAAAAGAAAACATACTTTTTCTTTCAAATCTATACACTCTTTTTTCAATATAGCTTCATATTTTCTATTGTAGAGTCCGCTAAGGGAGTCGGTATAGTTTTCCAAAGCCAATATTTTTGTCTCTCTTTTATACTCCGTTATATCTTTAAATTCAAAAAAATAGTACTCATCGATCTTCTTTGCTTGAAACTCATAGTAGATCGACTTTCTTCCGACCTTAAAGCATATAGTGTCCGATTGACTGCCTTCTTCAAAAAATCCACTCAAATCCTCACTGCATTGCATATCGAGTTTGAAACATCCGTTATCGGCATTAGCATACGATAAAACATCATATATATTATCTATACTATCACATCCAATGTATAGAGCCATCTTTTTAAAAGATAGATTTGAAAGCACCACTTCTCCACTCTCTTTTACCAAAACAAAGGCCTCCGAGTGGCTGTCAAAAAGTCTGACGAGCAATTTAAAATAAGCGTCTTTGCGACGCTCGTTAACTATGGCATCTGCGATAAAGTTCAACTTCGATATAAGCTTGTCGCGCTCTATTGGCTTTACCAAATACCCCTCTACTCCCAAATCTATGGCACTTTTTAAATATTCGGTCTCACTGAATGCCGTAGTAAATATGACCGGTATGCCGGGATCGCTCTCTTTTATAGATTCGACCATCTCAAGACCGCTCATTTGCGGCATTCGTATATCACTTATTACAATATTTGGGTTGTGCTTTGCAAAAAGTTCAAGACCTTTGCGTCCATTTTCCGCTACAAATAGCTTTTTGACATATCTTCTTAAAAGTATGCTCAAAGCTTCTCTGATCGCTTCATCGTCTTCTACGTAAAGAAGTGTCAACTCCTTCAACGCATCACTCGGTCTTACTCTCATTGTTTTCCCTTGAAGCGTATCGTAAAAATTGCACCTTTCGGTCCATTTTCAACACTTAAAATGCCGCCAAACTTCTCCTCGACGATCCTTTTAGACATGTTCAGACCTAGACCGGTACCTTTCCCCTCCTCCTTTGTCGTAAAATATGGATTAAAAATTTTGTCTCGAATCTCTTCAGAAATACCGCCGCCGTTATCTTCTACTTGAACAACAACATCATCACCCTCTTTTTTCACTCTAATGTAGATTTTCCCCTTAAAGTCTTCATCTATTTTTTTACGATCAAGCAATGCGTCCCTTGCATTCGAGACCAAATTTAGTATAACCTGCATAAAGTCGTTTTTGTACCCCTCTATCTCAACAGGTTCGAGCTCCGTCTCCAGATCTATATCTCTAGCCTCCAGCTGAGCTTTTTGTAGGTTTAGAGTATTTTCGACGGCTTCGTCGACTCTGAAAATCTGTTTCTGTTTATCTTCTCGATAGAAATTTCTAAAATCATCTATGGTTTTGGACATAAACTGAATGGCGTCCATACTCTTTTTTACAAGTTTGGAAGCTTCATCGGTGCTCAATTCACCATGCTCTACAAGCTCCTCAATAAGCTGTATATTCAACGCAAGTGCATTTAGAGGCTGCCTCCATTGATGAGCTATGGCACCGATCATCTCACCCATATCGGCCAACTTCGCCTGCTGCATCAAGACTTGATCTTTTTTACGAATCTCCTGAACACCGGCTTTAACTTTCTTTTCAAGCTCCTCATTCAGCAGCTGAAGATCTTCAGTCTTTTTTGCCACCTCCTCTTCAAGCCGCTCCGCAAACTGCTCTATCTCCTCTTTCGATTTTATCAACGCATCCAACATAGCCTCGAAAGATCTTGCCAACTCCTCTATTTCATCGCCTGTATGTATATCCATCTGCAACCGTTTGCTACCTCCAGATTTGGCGATCTCTTTCGCAGCTCTACTTAGCTTTGATATAGGACGCGTAATCTTCATGACGGCGAGAGCGGTCAAAATAACTATGAAAAAGGCTGTAAGCCCGACATAGAGCATCAGTTTGGCCACATACTCTTTGGACCTCTCTTTAACAAGAATGCTTTTTGCCTCTTTTAAAATTATAAGCTCTATATCGTCAGTTAGATGAACTCTTGCGGCTTCATATATCATATCCTCCTCGGGATTGTTCCAATGCAGCCTATCTACCCCGCCATTCAATAGTTCTTTAGTTTTCGGAAAATCTGAATATATCGTATAGGGTAGCCCAAACTCGAATCCGAACTCTTTATAAGGTTCTACCATATTGCACAAATAGTACCCTTCGCTGTTTGCTACATATGTAACGACACCCTTTTCTTTTTTGAAACTGTCGAAGTTGAAAAGTTTTCTGACATCTACGTTTATAATTACCATAAGGCCATTATTGTCGTTAAACCTAAGTTGTTTGGCGACTCTTAGAACAGGCCTGTAAGGCGTCTCGATCGTATGGTGCTCTCTGTTTAGATTGATCGAAGATATATAAATCTCATTCGTAGGCAACTTCAACGTTTCTATGAAGTAATCTCTGTGAGCTTTATTTTGAAGTTGAGATATCGGTGTTACAGTTACCCTATCGTTTTTACGATCTACCCTTACCAGCTCGTCACCATTAGAAGAGTTCAGCAAGCGAATCTGCACATATGCACTGTTTTGTTGTGCCATTACAGAAAAAAGTTTTATAGTCTCTTTGCGGTACTGCTCTACTGTTTTATTGCTCTTTTCATCATACCCGAACTTGTCACTTATTGCACGCAGATACCCCTCTACGGTATCGTTCATGGTCAACATAGCAAGGTCATATTTAAGAGCACCCAAAGATTTTAAAACCGTTTTTGCATATGTATCTACTTCACGCTCCATTCTCTCTTGACTATGCTCTTTGAAAATTTTTTCAGCCTCTTTGTATGAAAGCCACGCCAAAAGACTTACTCCGGCTCCAGCTACTATCATAGTCAACAAGGCAAATTTGACCGCTATTTTACTTATACTATTATTTTTCATAACACTCTTCTAGAAACATAAGCTCTATCTGGTCTATAGTCTTTTGAACTACTTGATAGACATCGCTGGGAGTTTTTCCTTTTGCATGAAAACGTTTCTGCTCTATATCCTCCGCATCTATATTCAAATGAATTAAAATTTCATTTACCGATGCATTTATAATTCGTAATGCATTGTACACGGTATTTGGAGTTATCACATCTTCATCAGGAAGTTTTATGGCTGTTACAGACATATTGGCACGTTTTTGTATCTTTGCAATAGCGGCATTCAATATTCTTGTCAGATGGTAAACATCTTTTGGTCGTTTACCCCTAAACTTCTTCTCTACCGTATTAGGTGGACAATTTAGGTTGAAGTACTTCAAAAGCATCTTGCTCTTTTCATCTATCTTCATTGCAAGCGCATAAGTTTCGTTAGGAGTATACTCGCTACCGCTAAGTAGGTCCAACATCTTTGAGATTTTCCATAGATTATAATAAACATCACTTGGAGTCTTATCGGTATATACGGTGTGGCTATGCTGATATATATACTCTTCCACGCCTGTTTCACCACTTGCTCTAAGCAAAATCGTAACTATTCCGTCGAGTCTTAGAATAAGTTCATAGACTTCACTCGGCGTAATGGCCCTAAAAGGTGCCGTAGGAATCTGCGAAGGGAAAAAACCCATCTGAATCTTAAGACGTGTCGCTTTCTCGATAGTTTCTATACCCTTTTGATATGAGTGCATAGGCTTAAGGCCATATATTTTAGGAGGATCTTTCGGCAACTGATGAATACCTCGCAATGTACGGAGCATCTCCAACTTTTTAAGAACATCTACAGTAACCCCGTAAACATGGTTCGGACTCTTTTTCAAAGATGAGGGCGGGTATTGCACCAGAGGTTCTTCAAGCGAAAAGTCGGGAAGAAGTCGCTTGGCATACTCTATGTTTTGAACAACATCTGAAGGTGTTTTATCACTCTCAGGCATAACTATCTTGAAGTAACGCTCCACACCGAGCCTATACTTGATACGCTGAAGCTCGGCAATATTATATTGGAGCATATCGTATACTTCAGTCGGAGTTATGACACGGCGTGGAGCTTCCGGTACATCCGCTGGATCTATCCACAACTTTTTCTGTCCGGACGAGACCTTTTGCAAAAAGTCGATAGCTGCATAAAGAGCATGGTTTGGATGCTGTCCTTCTATGCGTTCAGGCTTAGGAGCATCACTATAATCGTTTTGACTGTTTCGCAAAAAACGGGAGATATTCACTACCTTCTGACTCAGAGCGAAGACATCGGTAGGCGTATACCCTTGTACACCGAGCAATGCATCGAATCCCAAAGAGATACTCCAAAGAAGTCTGTAAACGTCACTGGGACTCTTTCCATCGAATTTTTTACGCTTCAGCTTTTCCAAAAACCCTTTATCGTCAATAAATACCCGAACCTCTCCGTCGAGCCTCTTTACCAGGTCGTATACATCTTGAGGCGTAACCTCCCTTGGAGGATAGGGAGGAATTGTAATAGGGCCAAAATTATGATTTATACGATATCTATTGATTTTACCGAGAATCTCCAAAGCCTTCTGAATCACGTGTCGAGGGCGCTTGTTCTGCTGTAGTCCCACATCAGGGAAAGGCTCTTTCACACCGCTTTTTTCCCTAAGATAAGCTACTTCATCTTTCAACAAAGTTGCGTAAGCGTATACATCGTTCGGGGTCTTTATCGGGATTTTAGCCCATAAAGAGCCTCCTACAAACAAAAATATCAAAATTAATCGTCTCATCTGATGCCTTGTTTACCTGATTGATTATGAAAGTTATCGGCGAAAGTGAGAATAAATTGATACTAGTATGCAGAACAATATCAAACCCATAAATATACCTAATATAATGGCAGGTTATATTACTTCGGAAGTTTTTTAGAAGTGTAAAAAACCGATTTTTTAAAAATATCGGTTCTGTTTAGACAATAGGAGTCTGCGATGGTTTGATTTATATAAAGTTGAATTTCCTGCAGTTGGTCTTTGTCTCTAAACCAACCCCAGCTCGGCAAGAATAGGCTCAAGTTCGGCAAACTTCTCTATAAGGGCCTCTATCAAAGAGCCGAAAGCTTTATCCTCTTTGTACCACTCCTCTATATGAGCCAAAGCGTTGCTCTTTTGCTCCTGAGTCAATTTTTCGGAACTCTTTATAGCCTCTTTTATAGCTTCCAATTTTTCGTGATCTTTATGGTGCGGCATACCAAATCCTTTCAATATTATTTTAATATAGAATTGTTTACAAACAAAACATTATATCAAACCAAGTAGTGCAACCAATAGAACCGGAGGAGTCACTATGAGCCCCACCCTCATATACTCTCCCCACCCGATTTTGACCCCTTTTTTAGCCAGAACATGCAGCCAAAGAAGAGTTGCAAGAGAGCCTATCGGGGTCATTTTCGGCCCCAGGTTACAACCTATAATATTTGCATAAGCCAAAAAGGTGTCTCCCGTTTTCTCTATAGCTATATCCATAACCATAACGGTCGGCATATTGTTCATAACGGAACTCAGGATAGCCGAGAGAAACCCCGTCCCTATTACATATGCTTCGCTGCCGTAACTCTTCATATACAAAAGCCAATGCGCTATCTCATCGGTCAAACCTCCGTTTTTAAGCCCAAATACCACTACATAGAGCCCTATGGAAAACCATACTACCTGCCAAGGAGCCGTCTTTATGGTCATTATAGGTTTTACGGCGCGATGTTTTGAAGCTATCCACAGAAAGAGAAGCGCACCGCCGAGCGCAAAAAGAGATACGGGTAGATCGAAAGCGTCACCTATGAAGTAGCCGGCCAGAAGTGCACCGAGAAACCACCAGCTTATTTTGAACATCTTTTCGTTTTTGATGACGCTTTTTGCTTCAGGCAGAGACTCTATATCTACCCTTTTCGGTATCGCTTTTCTGAAAAAGAGCCATAAAACGGCGATAGAAGCTGCAATGGAGAGCAAATTTGGCCAGAACATCTCTTTCAGGTACTCGAAAAAGCCTATGTCGAAGTAGCCGGCGGTTACGATGTTCGTGAGGTTGGAAATGACGAGCGGGTTGGAGGCGCTGTCGCCTATGAAGCCACCTGCCATCAAAAAGGCGAAGATCGCTTTCGGGTCCATCTTGAGATACCTCATCTTCGCCAAAACGATAGGAGTCAGAATGAGTGCAGCACCGTCGTTGGCGAAAAATGCCGCTACCAAAGCTCCAAGAAGCAGAATATTTACAAACATCAAATGGCCGCTTCCTAGACTGAGCTTTGTCATCTTTATGGCTGCCCACTCGAAAAAGCCTATCTCATCAAGAGCCATCGAGAGGAGTATTATTCCGATGAAAGCGAGTGTGGCATCCCACACTATGGAGGTGACCTCCACAACGTCAGAAACAGAGACTACGCCAAGCAGAAGCGCTACCAGTGCGCCCGCGACGGCGGATGTGCCTATCTGAAGCCCTTTGGGCTGCCAAATAATAAAAATTAGGGTAACTACAAATATCGATAAGGGGAGTGCCATCTTAAGAGTTCAACACTTTCGATCTTTTAAGGGCCTCCTCTATCTCCTCCTTTGCCACATCGCCCGTAAGCTCAAGGGTAACTTCACCATCTTCCCCTTTTACCTCCATATTTTCCACTCTGCTCTTTACATCAGAGCTCATGCATTCGCACTCTCCGGTAGCGCAGTTTTGCACCATCTTTACGATCTTCTCCACCTTAACCTCTCCCATAAACTCTATCTTGACTCCATTTTTAGTAACTTTGACCTCTTTTTTCACGACAACTCCTTCTCTATAAGCGGTATCAACTCTTTTTCTATCGATTCGGCCGTATTTTTGAAAGCCTCAAACTCTTTACCGTCAGGATCTTCAAAGCCCAGGTGTACCGTTTTAGCCCCGCCCCAAAAAATGGGACAAGACTCTTTTGCATTGTCGCAGACTGTCACGACAAGATCGAACGGCCCCTCTTTCGTTATCTCATCGATACTTTTCGAGTAGTAGGAGTCTCTCCATGCTCCCATACTTTCAAGCACCTTTTTGGCATTTGGGTTTACTCTCCCGCTCGGTCTGCTTCCGGCACTGAAAGCGACTACCCCTTTTGGGCCAAGTTTCTTGTTCACAAGCGCCTCACCGATTATGGAGCGGCAACTGTTTCCCGTACACAAAATCAATACTCTTTTCATATTTCACACTCTTTAGATATTTTTTCAAGTTCCGGCAGTTTCAGAGGCATGGTGCGTATCTCCTTTAAAGCCTCCATTCTGAAGCGATCCATAGGGGCTCTGATGGCGTAGTATGTCCATCTGCCGCTCCTTTGCGCTCTCAAAAACCCTGCATCTTTGAGAATTTTAAGATGCCTCGATAGCCTCGATTGGGTCATCTTGAAAGATGCTTCTAGATCACAAACGCATAGAGGGCCGTAAAGCTCTATGAATTTGAGAAGCTTCACGCGCGTCTCGTCGTAGAGAGCACCGACGGTTTTGAGAAAATCCTCCATCGCTTCCATGAGGCACTCCGATATTGAGATTTGAAATAGTAGCGTATTTGTTTGCATATATCAAGATATATTGATATATAAATTTATGCGGTAGGCAGTTGACTTCGACGAGCCGGTTATCTCACCGACCGATAATGAAGTAGTCGGCTCCCTGCCTGCTGAGAACGTGAATGTCGTGCTCTTCATCTATGCCGTGCAGCAGCAGTTTCACTCCGAAACTCTTCAAAATAGGAGTCATAGAGTCTCTGAAAGAGTCGCTCATATCGACAAACTGACCGACATACATCTTCACATACTCCGGCCTGGCCCTCTTGAGCAGCTCTACCGTATCTTTGTCGGCATCGAAACGGCTTACGGCAAAAGAGATCTTTTCTCGGTGCAGCTCCTCCGTTATCTTTTTCAATGTAGATGAGTCTATCTTTGAAAGATCGCTCTCCGGAATCTCTATGATCAGCTCGACTCCCCTCTTTTTCAGACGATCGAGATTCTCTTTCACCTTTTCGAACATTCTCGGGTTTGAAAGGCATGTCAGAGGGTACTCCACAGCTATCCTGTCATTTTGCAAAATCGGGACCGAATCGAGATAATCGAGCGTATACTCTATATATCTTGGAAAAAGGTCGTGCAGCAGAAGCATCGAGAGGTACGTACCGTAGGGAATCCTCTTTCCATCCGGTGTTACAAGGTCGAAGGTCACGGAAGCAAAAAGTTTATGCCTATTTATAGCGTGCACATCTTCCCATACCGGCTCCATACGCCCCTCTTTCAAAGAGCTCTCTATGAGCTCTCTCCACGCCACTTTGCTCATAGGCAAAGAGCGCTCCCGTTTCGCTACCACTATGGCATCGCCGCTTTTGTAGAGCGCTTCGTTTAGAGCCAAATCGACCGTGGAGAGCACCTGACCTATAGGCTCTTTATGTTCGTAAGCCGCTACGGCAGCATCAGCAAAGAGCGATTTTGCCACCTCTTCGTACCTCTTCTCTATCATCTTTCTAATATCTTCGACCAGAGTTTTGGCAATGGTTTGAGCATCTTCGGTATCGTATGAAGGTAGAAGCAGAACAAACTCGGTACCTGAGACTCTGAAGCAGGCGGCATCGTCGATATCTTCGATATCCTGCGACAAGATTGCCGCGACATCTTTGTAGATCATATCGACTCTGTCAAAACCTATTATCTTGTTCGCCTCCTGAACGTCTGCGAGCCTGACGGCCAGCAAAACTCCCCATGCCCTGTTGTCTTCGGCGTGTGAGTACTCTTCATATTTGACCATGAAGAAGCGTCGGTTTCCTACTTTCGTTAAAGGGTCCAGATACTCTAGTTCCCTGTTTTTTTCCATAACGGAAGAGAGAGTCTCGTGCCCCTTTTTCATTCGGCTCACCATCTGGTTCATGGCCATAGTTACATGTTTCAACTCTTCGGTGGAGGGAAGTTCGTTTTGCAGCAAGAACCGGTTGTGCAGTACCCCTTCGGCCTGCTTTATAACCGTCTTTAGAGGCTCCATTATCATACGCAGAAGTACATATATGAAAAGTGCTCCTATGGCACCGCCAACTATAAATATGATAAGAATCTTTTTGAAAAAGTCGTAGAGATAGTTCAGAGCGTCACTCTTATCGGCCTCTACGCTCAAAACTCCTATCGTACGCCAATTGTCGAAAATTTCAGATACAGCCGTATCGTTCGAGAGGTCTGCAATCTCTTCAAACCACCCGGGAACTTCCGTTTCGACTTCCCGACTCTTTGTAAAAAGTATATTTCCGTACTGATCGTATAGGGTTATCTCTCTTATTCTGCCGCTTTTTACTACGGCATCGGCAATCACCGACATAGCTGCGACATTTCCTCCTGCTTTGGACATCATAAGACTCAAAGAGGTTGCCGTCTCTTGAGCGGTGGTGTAGAGTTCATTTTGAATGTAGTGTCTGCTATCTATGAAACCGATACCCAGCACGGTCCCAAGAACCAGTAGAAGTATAATGGAGAAAATTGCGTTAATCTGCCTGAAGAGCGTCACTCTCTATTCCTTTTTCACAACCTGTCTACTCTATGACTTGTTCATAACTCTCCCCTCTTTCCATGTCCCTGTAAGCCCATTTGCCCGAAATTATAGCGAAGAAGTATAAAATGGGTGTAAAAGGTTATTTAATATGCTTAAAAGTGCAATAATATTTCATAAATTTCTGTGGTATACTCAGAGATATAAACCCAAAGGAGTCGAAATGTTTAAAACCCTACTGGCAGCACTTATAGCCTGCACGGCGATCCTATTTCCCGCCAACATATCGGCTGCACCTATTGCGGCGGCGCCACACATTCATAAAAATGTAAAAAAGAGTTCTCCCTTTCTTATAACTTCCGGCCTTCCACACTATACGATGATCTTGAAAAAGAGGTGGGATGACCCGAAACTGGCTCTTACGCCCGATCAGAAAAAGAGGCTTCTTAAGATCAGGAAAGCTACTTTGGCAAGCGTGATGCCTCTAAAAAGAGAGGTAATGAAGCTTCAAAAAAAGATCGTAAAAGCTGCAATGAAGGGAGCGAAACCGGAAAGTTTGAGTAACGATGTAGAGAAAGTAGCGAAACTGAAGGCAGAAGCCACCAAAACCCACCTAAAATGCATTTACGACACGAGAAAAGTACTTACGCCAAAGCAGCTGAAGTACCTGCACGGCACAATCTTGAAAAAGAGGGGCAACTCCTAACCGACATTACGCCGGGCTACGCCCGGTTAACGTCCGCTTAACACCCCTTCGATAAGATTAGCCTTATGAAAAAAGTTCTAAAGCCTATCATAGTAGTCGTACTCTTCATTGGTGCAATTTCTGCAATCGTACTTATGCAAGCAAAAAAGCCTCACCCACAAATCGTGTTGACCGGCAACAGCGATCAAAAAGCGATAGAGATATTTCCTCACGCCTACCAGTGCAGCAAGTGCAAGATGGATATCATAGATACCAAGTACGGTGCACAACTTGCACAATCCAATGGAAAAACCATATTCTTCGACGATATCGGCTGCCTCGCATTATGGCTTTCAGAGCATCCAAAGCTTAAAAGCGAAAAGATTTGGGTTTATGCTCAGGATACGAAAAGATGGATCGATGCAAAAAGTGCCCACTACTCAACGTCGGAAAAGACGCCGATGCATTACGGCTTTGGTGCATACGAACAAAAAATAGAGAAGAGTATAGACTTCGACGAAGTCGTAAATCGTATGAAAGATGGCAGACACATGGCCAATCCCGAATATGCCAAAAAGATAAGAGAGAATTGATGGATACCGTCAACCTGCTCTCTATAGCCACAATCGCTTTTCTCGGAGCGTTCGGGCACTGCATAGGAATGTGCGGCGGAATAGTGCTTGCATATACCGGGGCGAAAGTAAAGCCGGAGTGGAGCGGCGTACATCAGAGCACGGTTCACCTTGCATACTCTTTTGGGCGCATAACGACATACACGGTTCTTGGAGCACTTTTTGGTTACCTCGGAAGCGTCGCTACTTTCAGCAGTTACACGGTGGCGGCTCTTTTCATATTCGCCGGTGTCGTTATGGTGCTTACCGGTCTTTCTATAATGGGTAAAATGAAGTTTCTTACCCTCATAGAACACTCCATCATGAAAAGCTCCTGGTATCAAAAAAGCTTCAAAGCGCTTATGGATGAGAGCTCGATTTTCAGCTTCTATCTGCTTGGAATGATAAACGGCCTGCTTCCATGCGGGTTCGTATACTTCTTCGCCGTTACGGCGGCAAGTACGTTAAGCCCTCTATGGGGTGCCTTGGTAATGTTCATCTTTGGACTCAGCACCGTACCGGCACTTTTTAGCCTCGGGTTTTTTACAGGCCTGTTACAAAGAGGGAACATTCGCAAAGCCATGATAACTCTTGCCTCGATTGCGGTTATAGTGTATGGTTTTTTTATGATCTACGATGGCGTGAAGTTCATACAAAATCCAGACAAAAGTCTTCTTCACTGCTGCGACTGATTCCAACTAACCGTTTATATATCTTTATAACACTCAACCTTGAAGCCATGTTGCCGATATTCTCAACATAATCCTACGGGAAAAATGAGTTTAAGGAGAGATATATGGCAAACGGAAGATATAGTATAAGTTTCCCTACACCAAAGCCTCTATTTATGGGAACTGCGGCGGCTTTGTTGTGCACTTTAACTCTAAATGCCGGGAATTGGGCCGATAGAATAGGTCTTAGCGGCTTTGCAACGGCAAAATATCAGCAGTTGGATGAAGATAATTTTTTCAATGGAGGAAACGGTGAAGGTGTCGGGAAAGATGGATCTTGGTACAACACAAAACTTGGTATCAATATAACCGCACCCGTAGATGAAAAAGTCTCCGTGGCGGCCCAACTCTTCGCTACACATGAAGATGATTTCAATATGGTTCTCGACTGGGGCTTCATCTCATACTCACTTACGGATGAAGTATCTCTTCGCGCCGGAAAGATAAAGTTTCCCGTCGGTATAGTCAATGAATATATAGATGTTGGAAACACCTATCCATGGATCAACCCACCGGAACTCTTCTATACTGAGCTAGCGGCCGGTCCCAACGTGACAAGAGAAGCCTATACCGGAGCGAGCGCTCTGTGGGAGACAGATGCTGGAGAAACTGAGATAGGTATAGATCTGTTTGGAGGAGAGATTGGACTCGAATCTATGAATCTAAAAAAGCTTCTCGGTATGAAAATTCGCCTCGACTGGAACGATATCGTCGCTTTTCAAGCCACTTATTATCGAGGGACGATGCGAGATACGGCGATGGCAGCGATGGAAGGGAAAATTCACAGCAACATCGCACTCGGCTTAAATTTCGACTGGAACGATCTCATTGGATATGCCGAATGGGCTAAAACAGATATGGAACTTGAAGCGATGAATGGAACGAGCTGGTATGCAACTCTGGGATACCAGATGGATGAATGGCTACCGCACCTTACTTTTCAACACTTTTCAAAAGGGAAAGATAGTGCAACTCCGCAGGAGCAGGAGATGGTTACCGCAGGAGTTCGTTACGATCTCTCCGACAATTCCGATCTAAAAGTCGAATATAGCAGGATAAAGACCAAAAAAGGCAAAGGTCTCTTCGCAAATACTCCCGCCGACGATACGGCCGGAAGATTCGGTATAGCCGTAGATGTAGTATTTTAGGAGGTTTGTAGCATGAAAAATAGTAAACAAAGAACCTTATCGACTCTCTTTTTTATACTTCTAGTCACCGCCTACAGTTCACTTACGGCCGATATTGCAGTGATAACAAACAAAACTGCGAAGTTCGACTCTTTAAGTGCCAAAGAGGTAAAATCTATTTTCCTCCAAAAAAGTAAAACTTTACCTGATGGAAGCTATGCCATAGTGGGTGACCAGCCAAGTAGCAGCACTGTAAGAAAAGAGTTCAACAAGAAGATTTTGAAAAAGAGTTCCAAAAAACTCAAAAGGTATTGGTCAAAACTTCTATTTTCCGGCAAAGGTGTACCTCCAAAAGTGATTGGAAACGACGAGGATATGAAAAAGTGGGTGGCAAGCACACCTAACAGTCTCGGGTATATAGATATAGAGTCGCTGGATGATTCCGTAAAGGCTGTTTTGAAAAAGTAGACTGTTTTTGCGTAAGCAAGATGGAGAGATAAAACGGCAGACAGGATAAGATTATGATTAAATGGTTCAAGTCACTTTCAATAAATATCAAGATTATGCTTATCGGTGCGGTAGGCATTACCGGTATGTTGCTAAATATAGGATTTGGCTACATTATGGCTTCAAAAAACGAAACCAGGCTTACAACTTTGCGAGATGCAAAATATCCGGTTATGGAACGTACCGATGCCAACGTAGCCCGCATGGTCAGAATTAAAGATCTTCTTGGAACTGCCGTCTATACCGAAGATGAGGATTTGGTTAACGAAACTACGGATGACCTGGCTAAAAAGATCTATCAAGCATTCAACGAAATTTCAAAAATCGAACCTCGTCAGGCGCAGAAAATGGAAGTGTTGAAAAACTCCTTCAAAAACTATTACGATACGGCTAGAGCCATAACTCTCGGTCTCATCAACGGTGAGATACCTGAGTCACAAAAACAGGAAGCTTCTTTGAAGATGATTAGTGCGATGAACGACTTCGAAACAAAGATGAGAAAATATAGAGAGAATGAATACAACTCTTTTATTGCAACCATAAACGACACGGTGAAGGCTTTCGAAAGAGGAAACGATCTTAACCTTACAGTCGGCATCTCTCTAACACTTATTCTGATAGGTTCTATATTGATAGTCGGACGTTTGATAAACGGCAGTATTTACCAAGTAGCAGCCTCCTTGGGAGAGATTGCCAAAGGGGAAGGAGACCTTACGAGGCGCCTTGCAACACCTAGTAGAGACGTAATCGGTATGCTGGTTGAGAATTTCAATATTTTTATAGGAAAACTTCACAATATTATTACAGATATTACCGGCTCTACGGAGAAGCTATCAGCCTTTGCGGAAGAGATGACGGAGATTTCAAGAAAAAGCAAAGAAAGCGCTTATGAGCAGAAGGTAAGGACGGATGACGTAGCACTCTCTATAGACTCCATAAACGAATCTATAAATGAAGTGGCGAAAAATGCTAAAAGTGCGGCGGAAGCTGCTAAAAATGCCAGTTTGGAAGCTCGTAACGGATCAGATGTAGTTGAAAATACGATTGAGGTTATAAACGGTCTCGCAAAAGAAGTGGAGGATGCTACCGACGTCATTAGAGCCTTAAAAGAGGAGAGTGAGAATATCGGTAAGGTTCTTGAAGTGATAGGAGATATTTCCGAACAGACAAATCTTCTTGCACTAAATGCCGCTATAGAAGCTGCACGCGCGGGAGAACATGGCCGGGGATTCGCGGTTGTAGCCGACGAAGTAAGAATTCTAGCTTCGAAAACTCAAGATTCTACAAGGGAGATACGTGCCGTCATAGAGGTTTTACAATCTGGTGCACATCAAGCAGCGGAGGTTATGGACAAAAGCCGTCAAAAAGCTGCTTTAAGCGTAGAAGAGGCTGCAAAAGCAGGGGACTCTTTAAAAAAGATTACCAGTTCGGTAACCACAATAAGCACAATGAACAAACAGATATCGGAAGCTGCAGAGGAGCAAGGCAGAGTAGTAAGTGAAATCAACAGGAATATCCTCACTATCAAAAAGATTAGCGAAGAGACGGCCACCGGCGCTAAAAGTACAGAGTCTGCAGGTAAGAGGATGGCTGAACTTACCACACATCTAAAAGATCTAGTAGGGAGGTTTAAGGTATAGCGAAAACTCCTTTAGGAGTTTCCGCCAAATAAGTTTTTACTTCAGGTCAGGTTTTGGAGTGGCGTTTGTACTTGCCGGAAGCATCGGGTAGCGAACATAAGGCTTTTTGCCCGTAAGTGAACCGAAGAATGCTTCTATCTTTTTGGCCTCTTTGTCGCTTATTTTTACACCAAGCTGCGTTTCACCCATAATTTTTATAGCCTCTTTTATATCCCATACCGCACCGTTGTGGAAGTATGGACGAGTCTCGAGAATGTTTCTAAGAGTCGGAACTTTTACCATACCGTTTTTGTCACCCTTGAAATCGCCTATGTTTGCATACTTATATTTACCGACTGCAGGGAACGGCTGCATGGAGCCTCCAAGCGCAACGCCCGTATGGCAGCTGACACAACCTTTATCTATGAAAACTTTCAATCCCTCTTTCTCCTCTTTGCTAAGAGCCTTGTCGCAACCCGCAAGGTATTTGTCATATCTTGAAGGTGTCACGAGAGTTCTTTCGAAGATCGCAATAACATCGGCTACATCTTTGAAGGTCGGCTTCATATTTGGATCGTCATACGCCTTCTTGAACTCTTTTACATACTCGGGAATAGAGTTTATAACCTTTTCGACATGCTCTTTTGTTGCCGCCATCTCGGGAGCT
>Ga0256833_1001352_pt1 | contig 18131 bp, 16 predicted proteins | sample 356284metaG_FD_190535 | JGI IMG/M metagenome (GOLD analysis project Ga0256833, IMG submission 190535) | Hydrothermal vent microbial communities from Mid Atlantic Ridge, Atlantic Ocean - 356-284 | ecosystem: Environmental > Aquatic > Marine > Hydrothermal vents | place: Atlantic Ocean: Mid... | reverse complement strand
CAGCGGATACTGCTCAATGTATTCAATATGGATAGACTAAACTTTCAGAACGATCCCATTCCCAAAGGAGACGGATTTTTTGATTTTGTACCCGGAATTACCATTGACCCGCGGGACGGTCGTATCATTTTTACTTCGGCGGAACCTTTCGGTAAATATCTCTTTGAAAAATTACGACTTTCGGCTACGGAAGATTATAACAATCCCGCTACTTGGAACGATAATCAAAAGCATTATGTTTTCAATGAGCTTTATCAATTATCCAGAACCCAAGCCGAACAATTTACCGCCAAAAACAAATTTATATTAAAGGGAAAATACAAATCATCCGGTGGTGATGGAATTCCTATCGGCGGATTTAATATTCCACGAGGTTCCGTTACGGTAACCGCAGGCGGCAGAACCTTGGTCGAAGGAGTGGATTATGTGGTAAATTATCAAATCGGAAGGGTAAATATTATCAATCCGGCAATAAAATCCTCCAATGTGCCCGTGCAAGTATCCGTAGAACAAAACAGTGTTTTTCAACAGACGACCAAAGTGTTTAAAGGGATAAACGTAGAACATAAATTCAATGAAAATTTTGTTTTGGGAGGAACTTATATGTCTTTCAAAGAAAAACCTTTGAGTTGGAAATCCTCTTATGGAAACGAACCTTTGAACAATACATTGATAGGTTTCAACGGACGTTATTCCACCAAAGTTCCGTTTTTGACCCGTTGGGTAAACCGTTTGCCCAATATTCAAACCGATGCAGAGTCCAATTTTTCTGTTCAGGCGGAAGCCGCATATCTGTTTCCCGGATTGGCAAAAGTATCCGATGTAAACGGAAGAAGCACCACTTATGTAGAAGATTTCGAAGGTTCCCAAACTTTTATAGACCTTCGTTCGCAACAAGCTTGGCACTTGTCGGGAGTACCTGCACGTTTTCCCGAATCCGCTTTGATTGACGATATCAATGCAGGTAAAAATCGGGCAAAATTATCTTGGTTTATTATTGACCCTGTTTTTTATAACAACGGAGCGCCGGATGACATAACAGCCGATGAAATTTCCAAAGAAGAAACCCGTCGAATTGACATCAATGAGATATTTGATCAGGATGTTCCCTCAGGTTATCCGACCACTATAAATCCGCTAAATTTGGTGTATTATCCTACCGAGAGAGGTCCTTATAATTTTGATACCAATTTGGATCCCAATACCGGAAAACTTTTGAATCCGCAACAACGTTGGGCAGGGATTATGCGCTACTTACAAACCAACGATTTTGAACAAGCAAATGTGGAATATATAGAACTGTGGGTGATGGATCCTTATTTTAACAATCCTTCACCGCCACCCGGAGGAAAACTCTATATCGATTTGGGATATATGACCGAAGATATCCTACAAGACGGACGCAAGCAATACGAAAACGGATTGCCCGGAGACGGAAGCGACAACAATACGGTGATAACCAATATTGCCCGCGTGCCAGCACACCAATCATTGGTCTATGCATTTTCCAACGACCCCGACGAACGTCCCAATCAAGATGTCGGACTGGACGGTTTGCCCGATAGCAGGGAAAAAGTTTTTTATGCCGATTTTTTAAATGCCTTACCTAACAATTTGCAAAATATTTTTAATGACGACCCTGCCGCAGATGATTTTCAAAACTATATGGATGTTCAAGGAGGTATTATTGAACGCTACAAAAATTTCAACGGAACCGAAGGAAATACACCGATTGATGTAGCCAATAACAATAATAATTATAACAATGTCACTTCCAATAACACTTTTCCCGACACCGAGGATATAGACCGTGATCAATCGATGAATACGATTGAGAGTTATTTTGAATACGCCATTGATATCAAACCCAATATGACCGTAAACGACCCTTATGTATCCAATATCCGGGAAGTTACCGTAACTCTACCCAATCAAAATCAACAAACTTCACGTTGGATACAATTCAAAATTCCCATACAAGAATTTAGCAACGTTGTGGGAAATATTACGGATTTTCGTTCCATTAAATTTATGCGAATGTATCTAACCGGTTTTCAGGAAGACCGGTTGGTGTTGCGATTTGCCGCTTTGAATTTGGTGCGTGGCGATTGGAAGAAATATCAATTGACCCTGGATCCGGGTGATCCCAACCCCAATGACGACGGAACAACAGTGGAAGCTACTTCTGTCAGTATCCAAGACAATTTTAACCGTCAGCCGATACCCTATGTTTTGCCCCCCGGAATTGAGCGTGAACAGGTTTCGCAACAAAACTCCAATATCCGCTTAAACGAACAAGCTTTGTCTTTGAAAATATGCGGATTGGAAGTAAAAGACGGTAGGGGAGTTTATAAATACAATAGCGTGGATATGCGTCAATTCAAAAGATTGGAAATGTTTATTCACGCCGAAAGTGTCGAGGGAGAAACTCCTTTGCAAGATGGAGATGTTGAAGGTTTTTTGCGATTTGGAAACGATTTAACCGATAATTATTACGAAGTAAGAATTCCTTTGAAACCTACACCTTTCGGAACCTCCGACCCCGAAGAAATTTGGCCCTTGGAAAATCGTATCGATTTAAAACTGGAATTGCTAAATAAAATAAAACTGGAATTGATACGAACAAATAATATCGGAAATTCAACCAACGGGATATTCTACCCCGAAAGTGTTTTGGATCCGTCTGCTGCCGGAAAACCCAACGAATTGATGATAGGTATCAAAGGAAATCCGGATTTTGGAAATGTAAAAGTGATTATGGTTGGCGTGAGAAATTTAACTTCTCATAAAACTTGCGGCGAATATTGGTTTAACGAATTGCGTTTGTCCGAAATGAAAAACAAAGGAGGCTGGGCGGCAAATGCAAATATGGATGCATCACTTGCCGATTTTGCCACTTTATCATTTACCGGAGGAATTTCCACCGAAGGTTTTGGCGGTTTGGAACAAGGACCTATGGAAAGAAGTTTGGAAGATGCCAAGCATTACAATTTCAATACTACTGTTAATGTAGGAAAATTACTTCCCAAAAAATGGAATGTAAATATACCGGTCAATTATACGATTTCGGAAGAATTTATCCGTCCCAAATATGACCCCATTTGGCGGGATATTCCACTGCAAGACCGCTTGAATATTGCCAGTGCAAAAGAAAAAGATTCTATTTTGGAAGTTGCGCAGTCCTATCGCAGACATCGAGGGATTACTCTTTCCGGTGTTAAGAAAAATTACAGCACACAAACGCCGAAAAATACAAAAGCAGCGGGAAAGAATGCACAAAACACAAATTCCAAACCTCAAAAGCATCATTTTTATGATATAGAAAACTTTACTTTTGATTTTGCTTATAACGAGCTTTATCATTCGGATTATGAAATCAAATCAAATTCCGACCAAACCGCAAAATTAGGAATGAACTATTCTTATAGCTTCAAAGATTTGAGTTTAAGTCCTTTTAAAAAATCCAAGAAATTAAAGTCCAAAAAATTGAAATTTATCAAGGATTTCAATTTCAATATAATGCCTTCCAGCATAACAATTACTTCCAATATCAACAGGAGGTTTAATGATATGCGTTTTAGGCAAATTGAAGATTACGGTTTGGAAATACCCCCCTTACAAAACAGGGATTATCGGTTTGACTGGGGATATACCGTAAACTATAATCCTACAAAATCCATTACCACATCTTTTGGAATTACCCACAACAGAAGTGTAAAAAATTATTTACTCCCCGACGGAAGTCCCGATTTTAACAATACTTTATGGACAGGATTTTTTGATGTAGGTTCTCCGTTGATACACAATCAAAACCTAAATCTTTCTTATACTCTGCCTTTTAAAAAATTTCCTTTGTTGAGCTTTATCAATTCAACTTATGTTTATAACGGAACTTTTCAATGGCAAAGACGATCGGAAGCACTTGCCGATGTCAATGGATATGATTTGGGTAATAGCATTCAAAACTCCAATTCTCATCAGTTGAATACCAGTTTTGATATGCGAAAACTTTACAGGGAATTGGGATTGACCAAATTGAAAAATAAGCTGTTGGGAAAATCCAGACGAAAATCAAAGTCAAGAAAAAAAACACGTAAAAAGAATGATGAAGAGAAAACCGAAAAAGGTATAGCGGTAAAAGAAAAAGGTAAAAAAAATACTCAAAAGAAAAAACAAACAGCCGATTACAGTCAACCGGGAACCGGAGGAAAATTGGCAGGGCATCTATTGGAAATATTGATGGGATTCCAAAACTTTAAAGTAAATTACAGGCAAAACAATGGAATTATGCTTCCGGGTTATTTGCCGTCGGTAGGTTTTGCAGGAACACTTAATCCCAGTTTTCAATTTGCTTTGGGATGGAACGACGACGAAATGCGTTACGAAGCAGCCAAACGAGGTTGGCTTACACAATATCCCGACTTTAATTTGCCTTACCTCAATACCCATACCGAAGAAATTCAGTTTCAGGGGATGTATAAACCCTTCAAGAGTATAACCGTTACTTTGAAAGCTCAAAAATCATTTATGGAAAATATTTCCGAGCAGTTTAATGCCGTAGGTAATCAGTATCATCCTTTATTGCCTACCACCAGCGGAAGTCATTCGGTTTCAACCGTAATGGTGCGAACAGCATTTGAAAAGATTTCCTTAAATAACAGTCCCGCTTATCAACGTATGTTGGATAACCGTTTGATAATTGCCCGCCGTTTGGCGCGTGAAAGAGGTATTCCGGTGCCAGCTTCGGGATATCCCGACGGATATGGTCCTTTGCAAACGGAGGTGGTGTTATATTCTTTTATGTCGGGTTATTTGAATCAGGATCCGGAAAAAACGGGATTGTCACCATTCAAAACTTTGCCTATCCCCAATTGGCGGGTGAAAATATCGGGATTGGCATCCAAAGGTTTTTTGAAGAATATTTTTAAAAATTTATCAATAGAACACAGTTATAAATCGGATTATACCATTAATCAATTTTCAAACAATTTACAGACTTTCAATAATCCCGGAGCAAGAGATGCTGCTAATAATTTTTATTTTGATTATGTGATGGATAACGTAACTTTGACCGAAGCATTCAATCCTTTGATAAAAATAAATATGGAAATGAAAAATTCTTTGAAATTAGATGTAGCTTTCAAAAAAGACCGTGCCATTTCATTGAATTTGAATAATTATACACTTTCCGAAGTTGCAGGAAAAGAATATGTAGTAGGTTTGGGCTACCGTTTGAAAGACATAACCTTGCCTATGCATCTGGCCGGAAGACGAATCACTTTTACCAGCGATTTGATTTTGAAGATAGATGCTTCCATTAGAGATAATATTACCATCATACGGTCTTTATCCGAAAATAACAATCAAATAACAGCCGGACAGACCATGTATAATTTGAAATTTTCGGCGGATTATGCTTTAACCAAAAATCTGTCTGCTATATTATTTTACAACCATTCTTATTCAAAATTTGCCATTTCAACCAATTATCCTTTTACCAATATAAGGGGAGGATTTACTTTGAAATATAGTTTTGGAAATTAATAGGAGATTTACCAAAAAACATTTTTTTTATTAAAAAACATTTCTATTTTTGCCTGTATAAAATAAACCGATTAAAAAATGAACATACCGGAAAATTTAAAATATACCAAAGAACACGAATGGATAAAACTAGAAGGTGACGAAGCCGTTATCGGAATAACCGATTTTGCACAAAGAGAATTGGGAGACATCGTTTATGTCGATGTAGATACCGAAGGAGAAGAATTGGATAAAGATGAAGTTTTCGGAACAGTGGAAGCGGTAAAAACCGTCTCCGATTTGTTTATGCCCGTTGCCGGTGAAGTAATTGAGTTTAATGAACTTTTGGAAGATGAACCCGAACTGATAAATAAGGATCCATACGGAAAAGGATGGATTATTAAAATCAAAGTAAAAGATAGCAATGCTGTTGAAGGCTTGCTAACAGCCGATGAATATAAAAAACTGGTCAAAGCTTAATTTTCGTTTAGTAGCATTAATTTATACGTTGGGTATCAGTTATATAAGTTTGATTCCGCTCAACGATATGCATCTGCCGAACTTTAATTTTGCAGATAAAATCGTACACTTTTTATTGTATTTTTTTATGAGTATTTTATGGCTGATGGCATATCCTTGTTTGTGGAAAAAAAAGAAAATATATTTTATAGTTTTGGTTGCTTGGGGAATTATGATTGAAATTTTACAAGCCAATTTTGTTCAAGGGCGTTCCGGTGAAATTTTAGATGTTTTATTTAATACCGCCGGTATTTTATTCGGTTTTTATATTAATTACAAATTTGCAAAAAAAATCATTATAAAAAAGAAAGAAATTTAATTCTTAAATCTTTTCTTATGAATAAAATGATAATTTGTTAATAAAAAAGGACGTCATATATCGACGTCCTTATTTGTCAAAGTTTAATGTATAAAATAGAATATTTTGGTGAGGTAAGTATCGTTGTGCACATCAGAAATAACCACATCAAAAGTAAAAAATTGTTTGTTGAGTGTTCTAACATTTAAAGTTCCATTGACCAGATTGAATTCCGGACATTGATTAAAATAAAAACTTAATTCAATTTTCTTACCGTTTTCATTGTTAAATTGCCAATTGCCTTCGGCAACTATCAAGGAATTTTTATGAATAAAGCATTCTCCGTTGTTTTTAAATTCCAACTGTAGTCCAATATTATGTTCGGTGGTTTGTTCTCCGTTATTTTCAAAGTTTACAACTTTCAAATTATTCCATTTTCCGGCGGTTAATAATTCCTCAGGTGTTTTGGCTTCTTCATAATAAGTGTCTTTTTTCTTACAGGAGCTTAGATTTACTGTAATATAAATAATTGTGAGTATATATAATAAACTTTTTGTTTTCATAAGGATTAGGTTTTAGGTTTCTGATAACAAATTTAAGTAAAAATCAAATCGTTATATTTGTTAAATTCATAATCGTAAGCAATTATTTGACGAACGTTAGAGTTTATTGGATAGAATGTTTTTTTGATATTATTTTTTACTATTTTAGCATATAAATTATATATAACATCCAAAAATATTTTTTAGTTTTGGATTCAAGCAATTTTAAATATTTTACTTAAAATGTAAATCTAGTATAAATAAATTACTTTTTGTAATATAAATGACAAAAATCAGTTTTACACATCGATAAGCGTGTAAATTTGTCTCACAAACGATATATTTTATGGGAACAGTTGCTATTATTGTATTTTTTATAACAGGAGTATTTTTGATACTGATTGCCAATACTTTATCAAATTTATTGTCCCACAAATCAAAAAATCCCCAAAAATTTGAGCCTTATGAATCCGGTGTCAAGACTATTGGTCCAACCTGGGTAAGGTATAAAATAGGCTATTATCTTTTTGCTTTGGTATTTTTGATTTTTGATGTAGAAATCATTTTTTTGGTCCCTTGGTCCGTTGTTTTTAAAAAAATGGGATTAGTGGCATTGATAGATATAATTATCTTTTTGGTAATTTTAGGTTTAGGTTTAATATATGCTCTTAAAAAACGTGCTTTAAAATGGGTTTAGATAAAGACAGAACCAGTTGGATAGGGGATACCCCCGAACAACCTTATACACATTCACCTATTGTGAATGATTTTCCCGGACAAATAATTCCGGCAGGAAACGGAGGAAATATTTTGATAACTACATTAGATGCCGTTATCAATTGGGGGCGTTCCAATTCATTATGGCCCTTGTATTTCGGTACCAGTTGTTGTGCCATTGAAATGATGCAAACCGGTGCTGCCAGACACGATTGGGCACGTTTCGGTTTTGAAGTAGCCCGTCCTTCGCCACGTCAAGCGGATTTGATTATTATTGCCGGAACCATAACAATGAAAATGGCTCCCGTGCTTAGACGTTTGTATGATCAAATGTCCGAACCGAAATATGTTATAGCCATGGGTGCTTGTGCTATTTCGGGAGGTCCTTTTTATTATAATACGTATTCCGTTGTAAAAGGAGCCGATCATGTGATTCCCGTTGATGTTTATGTCCCGGGTTGTCCACCTAGACCCGAAGCACTTTTGGATGGGATGATGCTTTTGCAGAAAAAAATTAAAACCGAAGGATTGAAAACCCGAAAAAATCCTATTGTCGGTTTTGACGAAGGAAAGGCTGTAAAATAAAAAAAATTGTGGTATGATGAACACTGAAACCATACAAAATAAATTAGCCGGAATTTTTCCGGAGCTCCAATTTTCGGAAGAAGCCAGTCAATTTTTGAATATTATCGTTAGTAAAGATGATTATATAAAATTGGCTGAAACCTTAAAAAACGAAGGTTTTGATTATCTTTTTTCAATGACCGGAATGGATTGGGGAAAAGAATTGGGCGTTACTTTACATCTTGAACGAACCGAAGACCGTTTTATGATTGTAGTAAAAGTTATGTTGGAAGATAGAGAAAATCCCGAACTTCCTACTTTGGAAAATATTTGGAAAACCGCTCATTTGCACGAACGTGAAATTTATGATTTATTCGGTATTAATTTTAAAGGACATTCGGTAATGAAAAGACTTTTGTTGTCAGAAGATTGGGAAGGCTATCCCATGCGAAAAGACTGGATGGATCCTTCAAAAATGATTATAAGATAATATGGAACAAGTAACACTAAATACAGCCGACTTAAAGTCCCAAGAATATTTCTTAAATATGGGACCGCAACATCCGGCAACCCATGGAGTTTTACGATTAATCCTGACTTTGGACGGAGAAGTGGTGAAAAATATTGAACCTGATTTGGGGTATATCCATCGTTCCATTGAAAAACAATGTGAATACGAAGGATATAAACAAATCATTCATTTGACCGATAGGATGGATTACCTTTCGGCGCATATCAATAATGAAGCTGTTGCTCTGGCAATTGAACAAGCATTGGAAATCGAAGTGCCGGAAAGGGTAAAGGTTATCCGAACCATTATGGGCGAACTTACACGTATTGCTTCGCATTTGCTATGGTGGGGAGTAATGGGAATGGATGTCGGTGCATTGACAACCTTTATGTATGCCTTCCGGGACAGGGAAATGATCAATGATATTATGGAAGAAACTTGTGGTGCTCGTTTGACGATGAGTTATAGTACTCCCGGAGGTGTTATGTTTGATTTGCATCCCAATTTTCAAAAACGTGTAAAAGAATTTATTCCGCATCTTCGTAAGGTTATTCCTAAATATGATGAACTTTTGACAGGTAACGTTATCTTTCAAAAACGGATGAAAGGCGTAGGCTATCTTTCCAAAGAAGATGCCATTTCATTAGGCGCAAGCGGTCCTGTTGCCCGTGGCTCGGGAGTGCATAGCGATATCAGAAAAATCAAACCTTACAGTGCTTTGGATAAAGTAGATTTTAAAGAAATTATTTATACCGAAGGAGATAATTTGGCGCGTTACAAAGTTCGTATGGACGAAATGCTCGAATCATTGAATATCATCGAACAATTGATAGATAATATTCCCGATGACGGAATTCAAGCAAAAACCAAAGCGTTGATTAAATTACCCAAAGGAGAATTTTTACAACGTGTGGAAACTGCACGCGGCGATTTGGGTGTTTATATCGTGAGTGACGGAAAGAAAAATCCTTATCGTGTTAAATTCCGTTCCCCCGGATTTTCAAACTTAAATGCATTAATCGAAATGGGAAAAGGACATTTGATTGCCGATTTGGTAGCTATTATGTCCACTTTGGATTTTGTAGTGCCCGATATTGACAGATAAAAATTTTTTAGATTATGATTTTGACACATATAAATTATTTTGCCGATTTAATCAATTATTTTTCCAATACCCTGGGATGGGGATTTGGCGGAAAAATTTTAGGTTATGTGATCATTGCTTTGATTTACATGACATTTTTTTCGGTAGCCGGTTTATTATTGGTGTATTTGGAAAGACGTGTTGCCGCTTTTTTTCAATTGCGTTTAGGTCCAAATAGAGTAGGACCTTGGGGTCTTTTGCAAACCATTGCCGATGCTTTGAAACTGCTTACCAAAGAATTGTTTGGCACCGATAGAAAAGATAATTTACTTTATCATTCAGCTTATTATATTGTGATTATAGCTTCGCTTATGGCGCTTTCTGCCATACCTTTTTCCAAAGGTTTGGTTGCATTTGATGTGAATATCGGGGTGTTTTTTATCTCTGCTATCTCATCTGTTGGAGTATTGAGTATTTTACTCGGAGGTTGGGGAAGTAACAATAAATATTCTATGATTGGAGGAATGCGTAGCGGTTTGCAAATGATCAGTTATGAGCTTTCGTCGGGATTGGCAATTTTAACAATAGTTCTAATGGCGGGCACTTTGAGTATGACAGGCATCGTTGAACAACAACGCGATATGATTTTCTTACTCAAAGGTCATATTCCCGCATTGATTGCTTTTATCATTTTTGTCATTGCAGGAACAGCAGAATCCAACCGTACACCTTTTGATTTACCCGAAGGCGAAGCCGAATTGGGCGCAGGATACCATACGGAATATTCCGGAATGGGCTTCGCTTGGTTTTTCTTGGCGGAATTTATCAATATGTTTATCATTTCGGCGGTTGGTGTAACCCTGTTTTTCGGCGGTTGGCTGGCACCCTTCGGAATAACGGACGGTTTAGGTCCCGAATGGGCTTGGGGACTTTTCTGGTTCTTTTTGAAAGTCTTTTTAATGATTTTCTTGTTGATGTGGTTCCGTTGGACTTTTCCACGTTTGCGAATCGATCAACTTTTGACTTTGGAATGGAAATATTTATTACCCATCGGCTTGTTGAACATTATCATCATGGCTGTTTTTGTTTATTTTGGTTTGATTTTATAAAAAAATTAAGATGAGTTATATAGGAGATATCATAGGAGGAATAAAAACTTTGCTTAACGGTATGAAAGTTACGGGAGCATATTTCTTTCCTAATATTATCAATAGAAAATATGTGATTACCCGTCAATATCCCGATGAACCTGCAATAGTTTTTGAAAGGTTCAAAGGAGAAGTGGTGATGTGGCATAATGAAAACAATGAACATCGTTGTACCGGATGCCAAGCTTGTGAAATTGCTTGTCCCAACGGTTCTATTGAAATTATTTGGGATAGGGTTTTAAATCCCGAAACCGGAAAAAAAGTGAAACAGATAGACCAACATATCTATCATTTGGGAATGTGCACCATGTGTAATTTATGCATCCAAGCTTGTCCGACCAATGCAATCATGTGGTCTACCAATTTTCATAATTCAACTTATGACCGTTCACAATTAACCAAAGTATTAAATCGTCCCGGCTCTAAATTGATGGCGGGTGTAGAAGAATAATAGAACTATGGAAAAAATTATATTTTACATATTGGCAATAGTGATTATCAGTCTGGCTATATTAAGTGTAACAACTAAAAAATTATATAGAGCCACACTTTATTTGCTTTTTGTTTTGTTGGCTATTTCAGGAATTTATTTTTTGATGGAATATAATTTCATGGGAGCTGTTCAACTATCGGTCTATGCCGGTGGAGTTATGGTTTTATTTATTTATGCCGTTATGCTAACGGATAAAATAGGAAAACCTTTGCGTGATATTCCGACGAAATGGAAAATTGTCCCGGTATTGGTTACAATGGGAACTGCTGCTTTGTCTATTTATGCCATCTATTCTTTCCAAGGAATAAATGCACAAAATGAAGCTACCATAACAAGCGTAGGACAAGTGGGAGAAAAATTGTTGAGCTACAAAGCCGGAGGATATGTTTTGCCTTTTGAAGTTATTTCAATTTTGCTGTTGGCAGTAATGATTGGAGCCATTGTAATTGCAAAAGCAAAAAAAATTATTAATCAAGAAAAAAATTAAATCATGATAGAAGGAGTTAGTCTTTTTGAAATTTTATCCCTGACAACAATTTTGTTTTTTATCGGGGTATATGGTTTTTTAACACGAACCAATTTAATTGCCATGTTAATGTCTTTGGAATTAATGGTCAATGCAGAAGCTGTAAATTTTGTTGCCATAAACAAGTATTTATCACCGGCAATTTTGCAAGGTCAAGTTTTTTCTCTTTTTATCATTGCATTGGCAGCAGCAGAAACGGCATTGGCACTGGCAATCATTTTGCATTTGTATCGATTGACGGAAAATATTGATGTTAAAGAAGTTAAACAATTAAAATATTAAAAAATATCAGTAATGAACACATTTGATTATATATATCTCGTGCCGCTTATTCCTTTGTTGATGTTCCTCTTTTTGGGCTTTACCGCCAAAAGAATCAAAGAACCCATATCGGGTTATTTGGGAACTGCCGGATTGTTAGCTGTTTTTATTCTCTCTTATTATACGGCTTACAGATATTTCTTTGTCGATGGAATTGTCGATGGAAAATTTCAGCAAATCCGGGTAATGGTAAAAGAAGGCTGGATACATTTCACGGATAAATTGGCAATAGATATCGGAATAATCATCGACCCGATTTCCGTGATGATGTTGGTAGTGGTTTCCACGGTTTCCTTAATGGTTCATATCTATTCATTGGGCTATATGCATAAGGATACCGGTTTTTCGAGATTTTATGCTTATTTATCTCTGTTTACATTTTCTATGTTGGGATTGGTATTGGCTTCCAATTTATTTTTAATTTATATTTTCTGGGAATTGGTAGGGGTATCGTCCTACTTATTAATCGGATTTTATTTTGAAAAACCTTCGGCGGTTTCCGCTTCCAAAAAAGCTTTTATCGTTACGCGTTTTGCCGATATGTTTTTCTTAATCGGTATTCTGATGGTAGGATATTTCGGTCAATCTTTTGATTTTATGACTTTAAATAGTGATTCTACTATTTCTATGATTAATTCTTGGATACAAAACCACCAAATATTTTCTTTCTTGGGACTTTCTATTTTTACCTACGCATTGATTTTTGTTTTTATTGGCGGAATGGGAAAATCCGCTATGTTTCCCTTGCATATTTGGTTGCCTGATGCAATGGAAGGTCCAACACCTGTTTCGGCATTAATACATGCTGCTACTATGGTTGTTGCCGGAGTTTATTTGGTAGCTCGTTTATTTCCCTTATATTATCATATCGAAGGAGGAGCGGCTTTGCGTTTTGTAGCAATAGTAGGAACTTTTTCTGCACTTTTTGCAGCAATAATCGCCCTTACGCAAGAAGATATCAAAAGGGTATTGGCATTTTCCACAATGTCTCAAATCGGTTATATGATGATGGCATTGGGTGTTTCGGGTTTTGACGAACACGAAGGATTGGGATATATGGCGGGAATGTTTCACTTGTTTACGCATGCGATGTTCAAAGCTTTGTTGTTCTTGGTTGCCGGTGCGGTAATTCATGCCGTTCATAGCAATTTTATGGATAAAATGGGCGGTTTACATAAACATATGCCTATTTCTAGCTGGACTTTTCTTATTGCCGCTTTGGCTATCTCGGGTATTCCGCCTTTTGCCGGATTTTTCAGTAAAGATGAAATTTTAACAGCTGCTTTTGAATATAATAAAGTGATTTGGTTTGTAGGGTTTTTAGTAGCGGGAATGACAGCTTTTTATATGTTCCGTTTATATTTCAGAATTTTTCACCACAAAAATACCGAATATGAACATCCGCCACACGAAGCCCCTTGGAATATGAGTTTTGCTTTGATATTCTTGGCTGTTATGACCATGGCTGTCGGATTTATTTCTTTTTCGGAATATGTTTCGGCGGATTTAAAACCTTTTCATTCGCATATTCACTGGGGAGATCCATTGGTAATCGGTTCTATTTTGATAGCTTTAACCGGTATCGGTGCTGCTTATTTGATGTATTATAAACAAACCGAGTATCCGGCAAAAGTAGCTTCCGGTTTTGGAAAAGTTTATCATTGGACTAAGAATAAGTTTTATATGGATGAGTTATATTTATTTGTTACGCATAAAATTATTTTTGATAAAATTTCAAAACCGATTGCTTGGTTTGATAGAAATGTAATTGACGGATTTATGAATTTATTAGGTGTAACAACTGAAAACCTTTCCGAACGTATTAAATTTATTCAATCCGGTAGGTTGCAAGATTATGCTATGTATTTTGTTTCGGGAGTGGTAGCAATAGTAATGATCATTATATATTTTAGATAATAAAAAAGAATTTGTAAAAATGGATATATTAACACTTTTTATTGTGGTTCCCGTATTGACAGTTATAGTTTTATTATTTGTCAATAAGTTGGAAAAAGCACGTTTGATAGCTTTGGCAGGAATGATTATTCAGCTGATAATGTCGATTAATTTGATTAATGAATATATGAAAGCAAGAGCAGCAGGTGATCATGCAATAATGTTATTTGAAAGAAATGTTCCTTGGTATTCGGATTTTAATGCCAATTATCATATCGGGGTTGACGGAGTTTCCGTATTGATGATTTTATTGACCACATTGATTGTAATAGCCGGAATTTTTGTCTCTTGGAAAATAGATTATATGCCCAAAGAATTTTTTATTTCTTTGATTGTTTTGGCTTCTGGTGTTTACGGATTTTTTATCTCTTTGGATTTGTTTACGATGTTCGTTTTTTATGAAATAGCTGTTATTCCCATGTATTTGCTGATAGGTATTTGGGGAAGTGGTCCAAGAGAGTATGCCGCAATGAAATTAACTTTGATGTTAATGGGAGCTTCTGCCTTGCTATTGGTTTCTCTTTTTGGCATTTACTATTACAGCGGGACCAATGGAATGGAGCCTACATTTGATTTAATGGAATTGGCTAATCGTAAGATGGATTTCGCTGCGCAAAAAATATTTTACCCATTGGCTTTTATCGGATTTGGAACCATTGGTGCTTTATTCCCGTTCCATACTTGGTCTCCCGATGGTCATGCTTCGGCTCCAACGGCTGTTTCCATGCTTCACGCAGGAGTTTTGATGAAATTGGGAGGTTACGGTATTTTCCGTTTTATTATGTTTTTGATGCCCGAAGGTGCTTTGTTCTGGCAAGATTTTTTCTTGATATTGGCAGTTACCGGAGTAACTTATGGAGCGATGGCGGCAATCCAACAAACCGATTTGAAATACATAAACGCTTATTCGTCCGTTAGTCATTTGGGATTGGTTTTGTTTGCTTTGTTGATGATTAACAAAACCGCTTGGAACGGAGCGATGCTTCAATCCTTGTCGCACGGATTTATAACGGCTCTTTTCTTTGCTTTAATCGGAATGATTTACGGAAGAACTCATGTGCGTGATATTACCAAAATGACCGGAATGATGCGTATTGTTCCTTTCTTGGGAGTGGCTTATGTGATTGCGGCACTTGCCAATTTGGGACTACCCGGATTTTCCGGATTTGTAGCCGAAATGAATATTTTTATGGGTGGCTTTTTAAATAATGATTTATACAAACAAGCTATGACTGTTTTTGCCGTCAGTTCAATCGTTGTTACGGCGGTTTATATGTTACGATTAGTCGGGAGAATGCTTTACGGTCCGGTTACAACCGTTTATACCAATTTACCCAAAGCTTTTTGGTATGAAAAAGTAGCGATCGGTATATTGGTGCTATTTATTACTTTGATAGGAACATTACCTTTCTGGTGGTTACAATTTATTCAAGAAAGTGTTGATAATTTTATAAAACCCTTAGTTCACTAAAAATTAAAGAGATTAAAAGATGGATATGCAGAATTTATTACTGATGCGAGATGAAATCGTTTTAACGGCAATATTATTATTAATGTTGGTCGCTGAGATTATCATACCGCAAAAACATAAAAAATCATTAGTTCATTTCGGATTAATTTTATTCTTAATTTATACCATTCAAAGTTTTTTTCCGCAAAACACCGGAGAGCTTTTTGGAGGTTCATATAAGACTTATGCCTTGGCGCATTTTTTCAAAGCCGTTTTGGCTGTTGGAGTGATGACCATTCTTTTACAATCGGTAGAATGGATTGAACAAAAATTGTTGCCTTATGATTTTACTGCTGAATTTTTTATTTTGATTTTTTCATCCTTACTCGGATTGAACTTTATGATTTCAGCAGGAGATTTCTTGATGTTTTATTTGGGGTTGGAACTTTCGACTATGCCGATAATTGCCCTATCAGCTTTTGACTTTTACAATCATCGTTCGGTGGAAGCAGGAATAAAATATGTCATGTTGGCATCGGTTTCATCTGCAATTTTGCTCTTTGGAGTTTCTCTGATTTATGCTACCACAGGAAGTATTTATTTTGAAGCCATTTCTGGCGCAATGCATTTACCGCTTTTGGAAATCATCGGATTGATTATGATTTTCATCGGTATCGGATTTAAAATATCATTGGTGCCCTTTCACTTTTGGGCTGCCGATGTATATGAAGGAGCGCCAACGGTTATTTCCAATTATTTATCGGTAATTTCAAAGGGTGCAGCTGTTTATGTTTTGATGACTTTGTTATTTGTAACCTTTACAGCTTTTCAAAAAGAATGGGATTATATCATGTATGGAATTGCCATCTTGACAATGTTTATCGGAAACTTATTTGCTTTACGACAAAAAAATATGAAACGTTTTTTGGCTTTTTCTTCTGTAGCACAAGCCGGTTTTATTTTATTGGCACTTTTATCTCATGATGAGTTGGGGGTTAAAGCCATTATATTTTTCTTATTGATTTATATTTTCTCCAACGTTGCCGCATTTGGTGTAGTGCATTTGATTTCATTGAAGGCGGGAACCGAAAATATGGATGATTATAACGGCTTGTATCAAACCAATCCCCGTTTGAGTTTGATACTGATGATTGCTTTGTTTTCATTGGCGGGAATTCCACCGGTAGCCGGATTTTTTGCCAAATTCTTTTTATATTCGGCAGCAGCCAGTAAAGGATATTATTTGTTGGTATTCATTGCGGTTGTCAATGTAACCATTTCATTATATTATTATTTATTGCCTGTAAGAGCGGCATTTTTAAGAAAAAGCGAAAATCCTATTCCAAGTATTAAAAGTGATTTTTATAGTAAAATATCTTTTATCTTTATTATGGTTGGATTATTGGTTTTAGGATTATATAGTGGAGTGTTGGAGTATATTTCGCAAATGAGTAATATTTTTTAAAAATTTAAAATTATGTTAGCAGGAAAACATCAATTTGGCGATATAGACGGAACAAGAGTTACCTTCGTTGAAAAAGGAACAACGGAAGAACGTATGAAGTTTTTAAAGGAATTATTGGAACATAACGGTTTTGAAGTTTTGGTTAAAGAAAAACCGCCGAGAAAAGAGGAAGATCCTATAACTTATGACGTAGGCGTAACGGATATGATTTTTAACCCGACCATTTGGGTTTATGAACGCAAGCTAAAAACACCGGACGGAAGGATAGTTACCCAACAATATTGGGATATGGAAACCGAAGACACATCTCCGCAGTATTGGGAGAATAAATAGAAATTATTTTATACTTACAATCCCGAAAAATAAATTCGGGATTTTTTTGTAACGTATTAACGCTAGAATTTTCGTAAATTAGCCATCTAAAAATTATAACTATGAAAAAATTAATAGGATTGTTTATCGGTTTAATCTTTATGAGTGCTTGTCAAACCCAAGATGGGAACAATAAAAATAATCAAACAATTGATAAACAAGAAAATAAAAAGATAAAAATAGAAACAAACGAACGAAAGGCAGATGATAGTCAAACCAAATTTGTATTGTTCAAAAGTGATTACGAACCCAAAGAAACTTATGTGAAATTAAAAAATTATCTCGAAGGACAAGGAATGTATCATCCGCGTTTGGTAGATCATCAAACGGCTGCCGCTAATGCAGATATCAAACTACGTCCCGTATATTTGATGATTTTCGGCAATCCGAAAGAAGGAAGTTTATTGATTAAGGAAAATCCCGAAGTGGCTATCGAACTTCCGTTAAAAGCATTGATTTATCAAGATGAAGAAGGACAAACTTGGGTGCTTTATAAAGATATGAATTACCTTAAAAATTTATATTACATAAAAGATGCAAACGGGGTGATACCCAAAATGAATAAATTGATGGAAGGTTTTAAACAAGCGGTTTATAATCCTATTAGAACTACCCAAATTAAAGAAGAGGAGTTAAAATAAT
>Ga0256833_1001351_pt1 | contig 18139 bp, 22 predicted proteins | sample 356284metaG_FD_190535 | JGI IMG/M metagenome (GOLD analysis project Ga0256833, IMG submission 190535) | Hydrothermal vent microbial communities from Mid Atlantic Ridge, Atlantic Ocean - 356-284 | ecosystem: Environmental > Aquatic > Marine > Hydrothermal vents | place: Atlantic Ocean: Mid... | reverse complement strand
TTCACAATTCAACCGATATCCTTTCAAGGGACAATAAAAAGTTTAGAATCCCCAAAAAGGAAGTTTTGGTAATATTCGGGGAACCTATAACGTTCGAAGGTTATCCTGACAACATTAAGGGGTATAAGGAAGTTTCAAACCTGATTATGGAAGAAATTAAAAAACTGGCTACAAAAATAGAAAAAGCTTGAAATTTTCCTATTTGGTGTTTTTAAGTACTTTGAAGCTATCTCACATAATGTAGATGAGGAAGAGCCGGCGGCGGGACTTGAACCCGCGACCTGGGGATTACAAATCCCCCGCTCTGCCGACTGAGCTACGCCGGCTATCGGGGTATATTTTAAATAATCACTATAAATTTTTCCTTGAGTTTTTTAACAACATTAGGGTCGTAAATGTCAATTGTATAGATTTTTCCATCTTTGAATTCTACCGTTATACCTTCTCCCTCTATAGAGTAATCGGGGAGACCTTTCATTCCTTTACGGACTATTAGCATTGTTTCCGTTTCAGGATACTCCTTTATTTCATAATCGTCCAAAGGTAGTTTTAATAGGAGCTCCGACAAACCCATCTTCCACTCCTAGTTCTTGAATTTAACTTATTCAAATCGGTTCTGTAAACAGTGATTATTGTATTTTCCTTTACGACAACAGAAAAAAACCTTCCTTCCATTTCCACAATATAAATTGTGGAACTTTTTGCGTAATCATTACAAATGTATTTAGGTATTCTTAAGGCTTTCCAAAAAACTTCTTCGGGAGTTCCATAAAGGTTTAGTTTATCCTTTGCATGTTTGGAAATTTTCATTGCGAAATATACCGCTAAAGACACGATATACATTAGGTGGAGGGGGCAGGATTCGAACCTGCGAAGGGCGGAGCCCGGGGGATTTACAGTCCCCTGCCTTTGGCCGCTTGGCTACCCCTCCTACCTTTAGGTAGGTCCTGCCCCAAGGTTGCGCCTTCAGGCGCGCGGCCAGAGCCTCCTTAAGCTCAAGGACTCCGCCATTTAGCTGGAGCGGGCGACGGGACTCGAACCCGCGACCTGCGGCTTGGAAGGCCGCTGCTCTACCAACTGAGCTACGCCCGCTTTTAATGGCTCCGGGGGCGGGACTCGAACCCGCGACCAGGGGATTAACAGTCCCCCGCTCTGCCGGCTGAGCTACCCCGGATGCCGGCCTGTAAAGTGGTGGGCCCGGCAGGATTCGAACCTGCGACCCAGGGATTAGAAATCCCTTGCTCTATCCAGCTGAGCTACGGGCCCTTATAAAGAGCCTCCCTCTTATCGGGGCGGCCGGGCTTGAACCGGCGACCTCAGGCTCCCAAAGCCTGCGCTCTCCCACCTGAGCTACGCCCCGTCCCTTTTAAAGGTCCGAGGCTTTTATTTAGTGGCTGGGGCGCCTGGACTCGAACCAGGAACCCCCGGATCCAAAGTCCGGTGCTCTGCCAGTTGAGCTACGCCCCAAGCCACCTTTAAACTGTAACCAAAGGAATTATTTTATAACGGTTTTTTAGGCTGTCAATATCTTTCAAACACTCTGCCAAGGAGCCCACCGTAAAGAAGGAACTTCCACTTCCCGAGACAATAAATTTTTTATAGCACCTTTTTTGTAAAAAGTCAATATCCTCCGCAATTGATGGGTGGAGTTTTAGAAATATCTTCCCCAATTGGTTCTTTATTTTTTCAAAAACTTCCTCAGGGTGGGCGGTTGAAATTAGCCCCTTTAAAGGTTCAACTTCACTTTTAGAAGCGTACATAGAAGGGTTCACTTTTGAGTAAATCTCCTTGGTTGGAGCGTGTGCACCTTCGGGAACAAAAAGGGTTATTGGAACACCTTTAAACCTTTCGTTGGTTATGCATTCGACCCTTTCACCTCTACCGGTTACTATAGCTATACCTTTGCACAAAAAGGAGGGGGCATCGCTGCTAATTGTTCCAACTAAGGTTTTTAGTTCCTCTACACTTAGTGGACTTCCGTAGTAGCTATTTATAAATTCCAAAACAGTTGCTAGGTTGGAACTTCCTCCTCCCAACCCTCCACCGATAGGGATATGTTTCTCGATAAATACCTCAAAATGGGGCTTTATATCCGTTAGTTCCTCAAAGAGTTTTAAGCCTTTATAGACAAAGTTCTCCTCTTGAGGTATCTTGTTGGAAGTTTCCACCCTAAGTTGATTGGAGGGTTTCAGATAGATGTAATCGCAAAGGGAAATTTTTTGAATTGGAGTAAATATTTCGTGGTATCCGTCGGAGCGTTTACCCAAAATGTAGAGGCCCCAGTTAATTTTGGCAAATGATTGCAAAAGGAACATAAAAAGGAAAGGTTAAGTTCCAAATTCCCAACTTTGGAGGTATTTAATTTGTTTGTCCGTAAGTTGGTCGATTTTCACACCCAAAGCTTCCAATTTAAGGCGGGCTACCTTTTCATCTATCTCCCTCGGAACGGGATAGACCTTTTTCTCCAACCTTTGGTGGTTCTCTTTTATATATTTCGCGCTGAGGGCTTGGTTGGCAAAGGACATATCCATAACGGAGGCGGGGTGACCTTCGGCAGCGGCAAGGTTTACCAGTCTACCGTCCGCAAGAACGTAAATTCTCCTGCCGTCTTTTAGCCTGTATTCCTTAACGTTGGGTCTTACCTCCCTCACACTTTCGGCCATAGCTTCGAGGTCGTGGAGGTCTATTTCAACGTTGAAGTGGCCGCTGTTGGCCACTATAGCGCCGTCTTTCATTACCTCAAAGTGTTCTTTTCTAATTACGGAGGTGTTTCCTGTAACGGTAACGAAGAAATCTCCAAGTTTGGCGGCCTCTTCCATAGGCATTACCAAGTAGCCGTCCATACGGGCTTCGAGGGCTTTTATAGGGTCAACTTCGGTAACTATAACAATAGCTCCCATACCGCGGGCGCGCATTGCCACCCCTTTGCCGCACCATCCGTAGCCGGCCACTACAAAGTAGGAACCTGCCAAAAGACGGTTTGTCGCCCTTAAAATACCGTCGATGGTGGACTGACCCGTTCCGTAGCGGTTGTCAAATAGATGTTTGGTTAGAGCATCGTTCACCGCAATTATGGGGAACTTTAGAACCCTATCTTTTTCCATTGCGCGGAGCCTTATAACTCCGGTGGTGGTTTCCTCCATTCCGCCCCAAATTTTTTCGGCCAGCTCGGGATACTCTTTGTGGATTGTCGAAATTAGGTCCGCTCCGTCATCTATCACTATTTGAGGTTCCCTCTTAATTATCTCCTTCAAATGTTGGTAGTAGGTCTCCCTATCCTCACCCCGGATTGCAAAAACCGGGATGTCGTAATACTTAACGAGCGCGGCGGCAACATCGTCTTGGGTGGATAACGGGTTTGAGGCCGTTAGGTATACATTCGCCCCACCCTTTTTGAGGGTTATCATCAGGTTGGCTGTTTCGGTGGTAACGTGGAGGCAGGCACCGATAGTAATTCCATGAAAGGGCTTTTCCTTTTCAAACTCTTCACCGATTTTTCGAAGAACCGGCATATCCTGACCGGCCCACTCGATGCGGTTCTTACCGAGCTCGGCTAAAGACAAATCCTTTACGTGGTACTCCATAAAAAAAGATTGTCCAAAAAAGGGTTAAAAAAAACCCATATTTCCAAAGAGGGAACTTTTCGTTTTTTCTTTTACCTTTTCTTTGGCCTTTTTATGAAGTTCTTTGAAAGCCCTTTTTAGGTTATCTTCCAAATCCTTGCAATTTTCCCTTTTGAGTTGGATATCGACAACCTCTCCAACAAGGGTGGCGGTAATTTTACAATTTTCGTCCTCGTAGGTAACGGTCTCTTTTTCAAGTTCCTCTTTGAGTTTGTTCATGCTGTCCTGAACCGATTTGAGTTGCTTCATCATATCGAAAATGTTCATAGAAAATCTATTGTTGTTGAACAGGGTGCAGGTTTCAATTGGAGAAAACTGCTTTGGATTTTTAAATTTAAATTTCCTTAAATGGAAAGATTTTTTGGAAAGATAACAGATAAAGGTGCTGTTATTGATAGAGATTTTAATCATTTAAAGGTTAAAAGGATTGAAGAAGATGAATTAATTGAGCTTATAGATGAAAGTAGTTTTACCCCATATTTAGGTAGAGTTATAAAAATAACAAAAAGATTTGCAGAAGTGGAAATTTTGAAAAAACTTCCCAAAAATGTTCCCCGTGTTTATATCCGTCTCTATCAATGTGTTCCTGTAAGGGTATCAACTTTTGATGAGATAGTTGAAAGTGTTTCGCAAACGGGAGTTTCTGAAATAGTTCCGGTAATATCAAAAAGAAGCTATAACAAAATTTCTGTCGTTAGAGATAAATTGGAAAGATGGCAACGGGTGGCTCTGGAAAATATGAAACAGTGCGGAAGGCATGAACCTTTAAAAGTCCTACCACCAATAGTTTTAAAAGATGTGAAACCTTTTGAAGATGGATTAAATCTTTTCCCTTTTGAGAAAGAGAGCAATAAACTTCTTGCCGAGGAAATTTTAAAACATCGAAACCTAAAGAAGGTTGCGCTCATAGTTGGACCTGAAGGAGGTTTTGATGAGGAGGAATCAAAACTCTTAGAGGAAAAGGATTTTAAACCCGTCTCCTTAGGGAATTTTATCTTAAAAGCGGAAACGGCCGCTACCGTTGCAACTTTTACAGCCTACCATTTACTGCTCCAAAATGAGCTTTAAGAGTTCCAAAAGTGCCCTTTTGCTACTTTCAAAATCTCTTGGGTCCAGTTTGATAATCTTTGCATCATCTTCATTTCCCAAATGGATTTGTATTTCCTCAAAGCTTTTGGCATTCTCTTCATCAGTTTTTGTTATCCCATAAACAATAGGAATTTCGTAAAGTTCCCTAATTTTTTTAGCAATATTTTTAGCTTCATCTATTGAAGCTAGGTTTGTTGCATCTACAAGCACCAAAGCTCCGAGGATTCCTTTGCTAAGGATATCCAACATAAAGGAAAATCTTTCCTGTCCGGGTGTTGCGAATAGGTGGATTTCCAAATCATCGGCAATTTTTAACTTTCCCATATCCAACGCAACAGTTGTGGTCTTCTTACCCGGAAAAAGCCTTTCTTGTGAGTTGGAAATTTGCTTTTCCGTTGTAAGAGGTTCAATTTCACTTAATGTCCTTACCAAGGAAGTTTTTCCACTTCCAAAGCTCCCCGCTATAAGGATCTTGAAAATCTTTTTTTGCTGCATCTTCCTTGGAAGAAATTGATTATAAGTTTTGTGGAAAAGTTAAGAGGCGATATTAGGATAGATTTTTAAGCAATGCAACGGATAATGCTTAAATCCAAAATTCACCAGATAACTATTACCGGTGCGGAACTTTATTATGAAGGAAGCCTTTCTTTGGACGAGGAGATAATGAAATTGGCTAACCTACTTCCTTACGAAAAGGTAGAAGTTTATAACATAAATAACGGTGAAAGGTTTTCTACCTATATAATTCCGGCACCCGCAGGTAGTAGAATCTGTCGACTCAATGGAGCTGCTGCCCGTAAAGGGGCGAAGGGGGATAAAATCATAATTGTTTCTTACGCTCTTTATTCAGAAGAGGAGCTAGAAAACTATAGCCCTTCTATAGTTTATATGGGTGAGAGCAATACCATAAAGGCTGTAAAAAATGCAGAAACAACTAAAGTTTAAATTTTAAATTTAAATGGATACTTTTTTAGTTTTCTACGGCTACCTATCTATTAGCTTTGGATGGATTTATTACCTTGTTGTATTTATATCCCTTTTTATAGCCTTTTACTCTTATTTGCGAACAAAAAATATTTTTGAAACCGCAGAGGTCTATATTAAAAGTTTGTTAACTTTGGGTGTTATCAATTTATCCGTATCGGGTATATACGCTTTAGTTAAAACCCTTCAGTGGTTGGTAGGAAGTTCAAAAATAGGATAGAAAAGGTTCAACTTTTAAAAACTCGTTTGGTTTTTCTTTTATAAAACCACTCAAAAAGGGTTATTGCGGGTATTAAAACTATCGCAGTATAGAAAGTTTGAATATTTGTCTTGTATTGGTATATAAGGAGAAGAATTCCTACGGTTGTAATTAAAACCAATCCTATTACTGAAATAAACCTAAAACCTCCAACAAAAGGGGCAAGTTTATAATGCGTCAATAATACAAATTGATAAATAACCAAAAGTGTGAAGCTTACAAGGGAAGCTACCCCTTCAAGGTTGAAAAATAAGGCAAATATTAAACCAAGTATTGCCGTTAGATAGAGTCCTTCCGATTCCGAAAACCAGGCCTTTCTTTCAAAGAATTTGGGTAATTCTCCCTTTTTGGCAAAAACATAGGCAACATTTGCTCCTCCATATAGTGTAGCATTTATTGCAGAAGCTGTAGATATCAAAGCTCCTATGGAGACCAATACAAAACCAAGATTGCCTAGAAAGGGTTTTGCAGCCTCCGCTAAAGCATACTCTTTGGCTTTCAAAAGTTCGTTTAGTGGAAGATTGCCTATAGCAACCAAAGCAACACCAACGTAAATCAACATTACTATGAACAGACTTAGGTAGATAGCTTTGGGAACATTCTTTTTTGGGTTTTCTATATCCTCCGATGCATTTGTTATTATTCCAAAACCCATATAGGTCAGGAATAAAATTGCAACCGCATAGAGTGTATCCCTTAAAGCTAACGGTGAAAGGTTAGGTTTTATCCATTCTGGGTGGATAGTCCAAATTCCTAAAACAACGAATGTTAAAAGTATAGCAATTTTTATAAGAACTATATAAAACTCAACTCTACCTACCGCTTTTGCTCCAAAGAAATTTAAAACTGTAAAAAGAGCTATGATTAAAGCCTCTATTATTCCTACTGTGAGTTGATTGTTAGGTAGATGAAAAAGGGCTATTCCGTAATAGGAGAAAGCCTTTGCAAAAAGGGAAATGGAAACTACAAAGGAAAACCAATAGAGGAAGGCTAAAACTCCTATAAGAATGCTATCTCCAAAGGCTTGTAGGATAAAACCTATTGGGCCGGCGTTGGTAATATACACTTTTCCCAACTGGGCATAGGCATAGGCTACAAACCAGGCGACTATTCCGGCCAGAAAAAAAGCTAAGGGAAGATTTTTACCGCAAATTTGGGCTCCCACTCCCAAAACGGAGAAGATACCCGCCCCTATCATTGTTCCAACTGCTAGAGAAACTGCTTCCCAAAGAGAGAGTTTTCTACTTTTCTTCATGATAGGTTTTAAATTAAAGTGGGCAAAAAGCAATACTAAATCTTAGTGATGGTGAAAAACCAAATAGAGAACCTTTTAAGGAAATTTAAAAATTTAAAAATAGCGGTTATCGGTGATTTAATTCTCGATAAATACATTTTTGGTAAAGTTGAAAGGATTTCACCCGAAGCACCGGTTCCTATTTTTGAAATAGAAAGAGAAGAATTCCGCGCCGGAGGCGCGGCTAATGTTGCTTTAAATTTAAAAAGCCTCGAAGTTGGAGAAATTTTACTTTTAGGAAGGGTAGGAAAGGATTCGGAGGGAGAAATTTTAAAGGAAATTTTGAGGCAAAGAAAGATAGAGTTCTACTTAATAGAATCTGAAAAACTGCCAACTACGAGAAAGACAAGAGTTGTAGCAAAATCTCAGCAACTGCTCCGAATTGATAGGGAGAGTAAAGAACCTTTAAAGGAAAAGGAAACGGAAAACCTATTTACGGTTTTAAAGGAATTTGACCCCGATGCGGTAATAGTCTCCGATTACGCAAAAGGTGTAATTACTAAATATTTAGGAGACCTATTGAGGAAAAAAATAGAGGTTCCTACCTTTGTGGATCCAAGACCTCAAAATTACCTTTCCTACAGAGGGCTTTTTTGTATGACTCCAAACCTTAAGGAGTTCTCCGAGATTGCCAAATATTTCTCCCTTCAAGGGTCTTATATAGAAACTGCGCCCATATTGAGAGAAAAAATGAAATTGGATACCCTTGTAGTTACTTTAAGTGAAAAGGGACTAGCCCTCGTGAGGGAGGATATAAAACATTTTCCAGCCACTGCAAGGGAAGTTTACGATGTTACCGGTGCAGGAGATACAGTTATAGCATCTTTGACAGCGTCTTATATAGCTTCAAAAGATTGGATTATATCTTGTAAATTTGCAAACCTGTGTGCCGGTATAGCTGTATCTAAATTGGGAACTTCCCAAGTACACCCGGAGGAAATTTTGCAAACTTTAGATAGCAATCTGTAAACTTAACAAACCTATGACACTAAAAAAAGCATTTTTAACTGCTATAACTCTGGCAAGCGTTTCCTCCTTTGCTTTTCAAATAGAAGTTGGAGGAGGTCCCCAAAGGGAAAAATTTGCCGGATGGGTTCAGTATGAAGGAGATAAAGTAGATTTAAAAAATGATCTCCACATTCATGATAAAACTAGATATTTTGTTTATCTCGATATTAGGCACAACATTAGTCTGATATTGATACCCCTTCCCAATATTAGGATTGAATACCTCCGCATGGATAGCTCAGGAACAGGAACGGTTTCTAAAAGTTTCACCTTTGGTAATTTGAAAATAGCCGTTAACGACAGGGTGTATTCGAAGTTTAAATTCCACCAATTGGATACAACTCTTTATTACACACCGTTAGATTTAAAAATTATTAATGCCTCCTGGGGTTTCGGAGCTAAAGTTATAGACTTTAAAGCAACCATAAAAAGTTTGACTACCCAGCAGAGTGAAACAAAATCTGCAACGATACCTCTTCCCTACCTTTACGGAAGGGTTGGTATAAACCTTCCTTTTGTTCATGTGTATGGCGATATAAAAGGTATAGCCGCCGGAAGCAAGAATTACTTCTACGATTGGAGGGTTGCGGCAGGGTTGTCCTATAGTTTTGCTAAGATTGCAACCCTTTCTTTAGATGCGGGTTATCGTTATCAAAGGTATAGGGTGGATAATGTAGATAATGTTTCGGCGGATGTAAAAGCTAGGGGACCTTTTGCTGCTTTAACCCTCTCTGTGGGTTTTTAAATCCTTTTTTTACTTTAAGCGTTATATTTATTTACCCACTATGGACGAGATTATCGTAGCCGACAAATATAGGGTTCCAAAAGATAGGTTTTACACAAAGGAACATGAATGGCTATTGGTAGAAGAAGATAACAAAGCAAAGGTAGGTATTACCGATTATGCCCAGTCGGAACTCGGCGATATAGTTTATGTGGAGCTCCCCGAATTGAACCAAGAGGTGGAAAGCGGGGATACCTTAGCAAACATAGAAAGTGTAAAAAGCGTAGCGGCCGTTTACGCTCCAGTTGCGGGTAAAGTTGTAGATATAAATAGCGAACTCGAAAATAGTCCCGAGCTTATCAACGAATACCCTTACGAGGACGGTTGGATTTGCGTTCTCGAAATGAGGGATCCTTCCGAAGTTGAGGACCTCCTTACGGCCGAAGAGTACGCTGAATACCTAAAAGAACTGGTGGAAGAGGGGGAGGAGGAACCTCCTGAGGATATTTTACCTGTGGAGGAGGAATAAGGTTGCTTGGAACTACCCACATTGTGGGAGGTCTCGTTTTTGCTTACCTTTTTCAGGTTCCCAATTACGCCATTCCTTTGGCGGTAATAGGTTCCGTTTTTCCCGATATAGATTTGAAATTCACCTACTACATTCCTCCAAAAGGTGTAAAAACCACCCTATGGAACACCCATAGAGGAATAACCCACCATCCGATAATTGTTTTAGCCCTCTTTGTCCTATGGGTGTTTTTGGAAAAAAACTACCCTAAATGGGATTTTTACTGGAATTTCCTTTACGGGTTTTGGGTCGGATACCTCTCCCATTTGGTACTCGATGCTTTAACCTACAAAGGTATACCGGTAGGCTTAGGCTACCACCCACGGTTTAGCTTTCGCCTTATGAAGACAGGAGGGATAGGTGAAAAAATTATTTTAGTTCTATTAATAGCCGCCTTCGGCGGGCTTATTTACCTCAAAAGTAAGGGAATTTACTAAAACCTTTAAACGGAAATTTCCTTTAGTTCCTCCCACCTGTAGAGCCTTTGTATCCTTTCCACCTTTACAGGTTTAAAACTTTCATCAAATTCCACCAAGAGGGCGTTGAAAACCACATCTCCTTTTTCCGCTATATAGAATTTCTTTTTAATTCCTTGAAGGTAGTAGGGCAAGCTCCTTTTAAATTCTACACCTATAACGGAGTTTAAAACTCCACTCATTCCCACATCGGTTATATAGGCGGTTTGGCCGTCGATGATGCGCTCATCGGCCGTGGGAATGTGGGTGTGGGTTCCGAAAACGAGCTGCGCCCTACCTTTAACGTAGAGAACAAAGGCATTTTTTTCGCTGGTGGCCTCGGCGTGGAAATCGACAACCACTATATCGCTTCGGTTTTTAACCTCCTCGTAAATCCTATCGAAGGTCAGGAATGGATTTTCCAAATAGGGGTTCATAAAAGTAAGACCCATAAGGTTTATAACCGCTATCCTTACGCCGTTTTTTTCAAAAATATTCCAACCTAAACCGGGAACCGTATCGGGGTAATTTGCCGGTCTAAGGAGGTCTTTTGTTTTCCCTATAAAGTTCCAAGTTTCCTTTTTGTCCCAAACGTGGTTTCCGGTTGTAATTGCATCCACCCCGAGCGATTTTAAAGTTTTGTAAACCTTTTCGGTTATTCCGAAACCCCCGGCGGCGTTTTCACCGTTTACTACCAAAAATTGGTAATTAAGCTCTTTTCCTTCCGTTTCGAGGAACTTTTTTAAAGCCCTCCTACCGGGATTGCCTATAATATCCCCAACCACTAAAAGGCGCATTTTTAACACTTAACCTTCGGTGGAAAAGATTCTTGGAACCACAAAGAAACCGTTTTCAAATTCGGGAGCATTTTTTTCAATTTCCTCCCTCGGGAGAGTTTTGCCCGGTGTATCTTCCCTTAAAGGGGTTTCCTCAAATTCCAACACAAAGGGTTCAACATTATCGGTGTTAACCTCATTCATAGTGTTAACAAATTCCAAAATATCCTTTAACTGTTTGGAGTAAAGTTCTATTTCCTCCTCGGTAAGTTTCAACCTTGCAAGTTCGGCCACTTTTAGAACCGTATCCCTATCTATCATAAATGGTGGTATTTTAATGCTCCATTAAACTCTACAGTCGAAATAAACCTTCCTTAGATACTTTTTTAAAATTTGGAAAATCGAAAGATTTAAAAGTTCAAAACTTTTTTCAGATATTTTCCAGTGTGGCTTTGGGGATTTTGGGCAACCTCCTCGGGTGTTCCTTCGGCAACAATTTGACCGCCCCTTTCCCCGCCTTCCGGCCCGAGGTCTATTATCCAGTCGGCGCTCTTTATAACGTCGAGGTTGTGCTCTATAACCACAACGGTGTTTCCTTTATCGACCAACCTTTGGAGGACCTTTATAAGCTTTTTAACATCGTCGGTGTGGAGGCCGGTTGTGGGTTCGTCGAGAAGGTATAGGGTTCTTCCGGTATCCCGTTTGGAAAGCTCCCTTGCCAGTTTTATCCTTTGGGCCTCACCTCCGCTAAGCGTGGGAGCCGGTTGGCCGAGTTTTAAATAGCCTAATCCCACATCGAGTAAAAGTTTTAGCTTCCTTTCTAAACTCGGTATATTTTTAAAAAACTCGTAGGCCTCTTCTATTGTCATATCCAAAACTTCGGCGATGTTTTTGCCTTTATATTTCACTTCGAGGGTTTCCGCATTGTAGCGGGTCCCTTTGCAGGCATCGCAGATCACATAAACGGGTGGTAGGAAGTGCATTTCAACTTTGATAACGCCCTCCCCTTGACAAACTTCGCAACGGCCCCCTTTGACGTTGAAGGAAAAGCGGCCCGGTTTCCAACCCCTTGCTTTGGCCTCCGGAGTTGAGGCAAACAGTTGGCGGATTGTATCGAAAATTTTTGTGTAGGTTGCCGGGTTGGAGCGGGGGGTTCTGCCTATCGGCGATTGGTCCACATTGATAACCTTGTCGATATGCTCCCACCCCTCTATAGCATCGTGCACTCCCGGTTCGTCGGCCGATTTGTAAAACCTCCTTTTGGCCGCCTTCCAGAGGATATCGTAAATTAGGGTTGATTTTCCGCTACCGCTTACGCCGGTAATAGCCACAAATAGACCGAGCGGTATTTTCACATCGATATTTTTTAGGTTGTGCTCCCTCGCACCTTTTATAACCAAATATTTCCCGGAGGGCTTTCTCCTCTCCTTCGGGACCTCTATCTTTAGCCTACCGCTTAGATAGGCACCCGTTAGGGAGTTGGGATTTTGCTTTATATCTTCGACCGTTCCTTCCGCCACAACTTGACCACCCTTATAACCCGCACCGGGCCCAAGCTCGATGATCCAATCGGCACTCTCAATAGTTTCCGGGTCGTGCTCTACCACCACAACGGTGTTTCCCAAATCTCTTAGACCTTTTAAGGTGTTTATTAACTTTGTGGTATCCCTCGGGTGGAGTCCTATTGAGGGTTCATCGAGCACGTAGAGGACACCCGATAGTTTGCTCCCAAGCTGGGTGGCCAATCTAATCCTTTGCGCTTCGCCCCCGCTTAAGGTGGTGGCAGTTCTGCTCAAAGTAAGGTAGTCGAGGCCCACATTTACCAAAAATCCCAAACGGGCGATTATTTCGTCGATTAGCCTTTCCGCTATTTGGCGCTCCTTTTTGGTGAGTTTCCCTTTTAGCTCTTCAAAGAACTTTTTGGCCTCGCCAACCGGCATTTGCACTATATCCCAAATGCTTTTGCCGTCTATTAAAACGCTGAGGGCCTCGGGTCGTAGCCTCGAACCTCCGCAGGTTGGGCAGGTTTTCTCCCTTATGTAGTCCTCAAGTTCCTCCCTAACCCTTTCGGCGTCACTTTCTAAAAATCTCCTCTCGAGGTGTGGAATTACACCCTCCCAATCGAGGTAGGTATGCTCCCCGTAGAGGATTATTTCCTTGACCTCCTTGGGGAGCTCTTTCCACCTTTTCCTCGGAGAGTAGCCCAAATATCTCAAAACCCTGCGGAGGGGAAACTTTAAGTAGTTAAAGGTCATCGTTTGGAGCGGTTTTATAGCATCCTCCGCAGGGAGGTTTTCATCAACTAAACTTTGAGGGTCTATTTCCCACCTAACTCCCAAACCTTTGCAATCGGGACAAGCTCCGTAGGGGGAGTTAAAGGAAAAGAGTCTCGGCGAGAGTTCAGGCAGACTTATTCCGTGCTCGGGACAGGCGTTCTTTTCGCTGTAAAGTTCTTCAATATACCCTTTTTTACCCATCTAAAGTTTTGAAAATAACCTCTCCTTTTTGTGGTAAATTGAAAAATACTTAACAAGCTATGTAGAGGTAAGACTCCAAAAGTAAACTACCCCGTATCAAAGATGCGGAGCTTGGGTGGGGTTTACACTCTTTATAAAAAGAAAGTTCTTAACCTGTAAATTCTCTACTCCATAGGAAGCCTAACTTAAAATTATTTACAGTATTAAACGAGAAAATCAAAAATTAAGGAGACCCAATGAAGGAAAGAATTTTCACAATTTTTAAGGAAAGTGCAGAAATAAAAATAGCCTTTGTTGAAAAGTACGCTTCCCAAATAGAAGAACTTTCTAAAAAGATAGCGACGAGGTTAAAAAAAGGAGGAACAGTTTATCTATTTGGCAATGGAGGAAGTGCCGCCGATGCCCAACATATTGCTGCGGAATTGGTTGGAAGATTTTCCAAAAATAGGCCACCGTTGAGAGCGGTTGCTTTAACTACAGATACATCAATATTAACCGCTGTAGGCAACGATTTTGGATTTGAAACTATTTTTGAAAGGCAAATTGATGCTTTCGTTTCCTCCAATGATGTTGTAATAGGTATTTCTACTTCGGGAAATAGCGAAAATGTGTTAAGAGCTTTAAAAAAAGCAAAAGAAAAAGGAGCTTTAACGGTTGTTTTTACCGGAGGAGATGGAGGAAAAGCAAAAAATTTGGGAGATTACACCTTTATAGTTCCGTCTTTTGAAACCCCACGAATACAGGAATGCCATATAACTCTAGGACACACGTTATGTGAACTTATAGAAAAATTCATTTTTGGTTAACTTTTCACACAAACTTATTATGTTTTTATTTAATGGATTTAACTCCTATTGGAAAAAATGCTATCGTTCAAATATTGGGAGAAGAGAGTCAAAAGCTACTTCAAGAACTTAGATTTCTAATTGTTGGATTGGGAGGTTTAGGTTCTTTTGTTGCAAGTGAATTGGTTTATTTAGGCGCCAAAAACATAATTTTGGTAGATAACGATAGGGTTAGCCGTTCCAATTTGGATAGACAAATTCTTTACGGTTGGCACGATGTCGGTAAGAGTAAGGTTTTGGTAGCAGCCCGCCGCTTGAAACAGATAAATCCCTTTTTAAAGTTGGAGACCTTTGATACTAGATTAACAAAAATCAATGCCAACTATTTAATCGATAAAGCCGATGTAGTCATAGATTGTACCGATAACTTTGATACTAAAAGAATTTTAAATAGGGTTTGCTATAACAAAAAAAGAATGTTAATTTCGGCTGCTGTTGGAAAATGGGAAGGTTGGGTTGCTTCATTTCCTTTCTATAAGGAGAAAGAGATACCCTGTTTGGAATGTTTATTCCCCGGCGATTTAGAAACACTTAAAGAGATCTCTGAAAACAATGAACCAACATTGGTAACTACTGTAGCCTCCGTTGCTACTTTCCAGGTAAATGAAGTTATTAAGTTAGTAAGTGGAGAAGGAGAAAATTTAGTAGGAAAAACGTTAATAATTGATACAAAAACAAATCAATGCGTTATAGCTAAATTGAAAAAAAATCCTCAGTGTTCTGTTTGTTCCGTGTGAACTACCTCACATTTTTGATACGAGGCTTCGGGTAGGTCCACGCCATCCCTATTCCTGCCTATTTTTCGCCATATTAAGCTCTATACTGTGCTTTTAACCAGTTTCTAAGGTTTTTGAATAGAAAAGATCTAATTTTTGATTTCTTTATCTCTTTTAGCTTTTTATTTTAAATTTTTCCAAACCATTTTAAAGGTTCCCTTCGGAAAGAACCTATAATCGGTTCCGTCCTTTATAAGTACTCCTTTATCAGTTTCAACAAATAGAACTTCCTCCTCCAAAAGGTCTAAAGAAAGATTCTTTTCCACCTTTTGGCCTTCTTTTAAAGGTTCAAAACGTGGAACACAGATTTTAACCTTTCCATCCTTCGTATAAAGCCAACTCCCATCTTTACAAACGGCCACAACTCTTCCAAAAGAGTTTCCCAAAAGGTTTTGAATAAAGTTCAAAACATCCATTAAAAGAACCTCCTGTAGGAGGAAAAATCACCGGTAGAGAGCATTAAAGGTTCAATACTTTCCTCAATAGGTGTTGAACATTCGCATCCTATACAATCGTAGGATTTTGCAACTTTTTCAAAATCCTTGGGTAGGAAGCTATCTAATACCTCTTCTTTAATAGATTCACCTTCTTTATAAACCAACAACCTTCTAATAGGGTCTATCTCTAAAATTTCAATAGTCCTTTTACCATCTAATAGACATACTTTCGAACCTACCGGTGGTAAAAGTTTTTTTTCAATGTAATTACCTTTCTCAAAGGCCAAACAGCACTTCAAACGTCCACATACACCTGTGAACTTATTCGCAGAGTTCGGTAGATTCTGTTCGGAAATATAGTTAATGTTTATCGATTCAAATTTTTCCATAAAAACAGAACAGCAGGTTTTTTGACCGCACACCCCTATATTTCCTTTCATTTGAACCGCATCTCTAACTCCGATTTGCCGCATCTCTATTCTTTTACCGTACTTGCGGGACATATCCTTTATAAACTTTCGAAAATCGACCCTTTGAGGTGCGGTGTAATAAAAAAATATCCTTCTATTGTCGAGAGGAATATACACAGCTAAAGGTTTTAAATTTAGACCGTAATCCTTTACCGCCTTCGATAGTTCTTTTAACAGCCACCTTGCCCTCTTTCGGTGCCTTTTAAATTTTTCCCTGTCCAAATAAGTTGGTTTCCTTAAATAAGTAGCCAAAGGGTCATCTGGACAATGTTCATAGGAACTACCTAAATATTCAACAATTTCAATACCTCTATCGGTTTCTACTACCAATTTATCACCTTTTTTAAGGTATTTAACCACCTTTATATGCGGAACTAAAAGTTGACCTATTTTATTGGTTATCGGCAAGCGTATTTTAAATACTTTAATTTTTTTACCCATAAAAGTTTCCCCCTTACCAATGAAAGAAAAATTTTGTCTTCTCTTTCTTAAAGAGAATTGATAAAAGTCTTTAGTTTTTACAAAAAATTAACACAGTGTGAGGATAAAAAGCTAATTATGATGAAGAAAGTTGCTTTAGCTGGAGCAATATTTGGAACTTTTTCTTTTAGTCACGCCGGAGGTCTTGAACAGTTAGTGGAAACTTTGCAAGAAAATGGCTATATAACTCAAGAGCAGGCTGAACAAATCCTACAAGCGGCAAACAGGGAAAATCAAAATAATGCCGGAAACCAGGAAATAAAACAGATAGCAAAGTGGTTAAAAGGTTTGAAAATTGGTGGAGTTGCTTATTTACACTATGACTATAAAATTAGCGACACGAATAAAGCTAACGATGATTTCAACCAATTTAAAGTTGATAGAGCCTACTTTGAAGTAAGAAAATACTTTACTAAAAGTAATTACTTTCGTTTGACTACAGATATTTATCAAGCATCCAATGGTTCCTACAATGTAAGACTTAAATATGCCTATCTAAATTGGAAATTAAATAACTATCTACAAACAGAAATAGGTTTAGCTCATAGAGCTGCTATAGATTGGTTGGAACACCACGTGTGGCTCCACAGATATATGGATAAAACCTTTATAGAGGATAGCGACGGAGCCCACCTTATAGGATCTGCAGATGTTGGTATAGCTTTTAAGGGTAAAGTTCAAAAATTGGGATATCTGTTTGGTATCTACAATGGAGAAGGATACCATGGCGCGGAAGACGATAAACATTTCGGTAAATCTTTAGAAGGTAGGGTTAACTATACCCTAGTTCCCGGTTTTACAGTGGGTTTACATTCAACATATATTGATAACACCAATAGTCCTACTCATCAGCAAGCTGATAGATTTATATTCCAACCTTTTGCAGTTTACAAAAATAAATACTTTCTGATTGCAGCTCAGTATATCTATAACAAAGAAAGTAACTACTATGAAACCGCTACTTCAAAGAAAAGTTTCACCAACTACGGTTGGGCTATTAATGGAGACCTATATCTCAAAAACTGGATTAAACTCCCTACTACCCTCTTTGCAAGGATAGGTTATTGGAACTTTGACAACGATTGGTCCAAACTTAAAAATTACTCCACTTCTGCTTCCGATAGGACCGAGTTTATTATCGGTGCTGAATATAGGTTCAACAAATATGTAAGGGTAGGTGCAGATTGGAAACATGTTAAATATCAAAGTGAAGTTAAAACTCTAGGAGGTGCCGATAGAGATTATAAAGATACTTTGAGATTAGCTTTAGAGGTTAAATGGTAATTTTTCCACCTTTTTTAATTCAATTGTTGGATAAGTTTTTCTTAGCATTCTTAATAAAGAAAGAAAAAGATCTAAACAAAGGTAGTTCAAAACTACAGAAAATCTACAAAGTTTTTCTTTATTTCATTTTTCCCGACTTTCTATTTGCATACTTTGTATAATAAGGTTTTCTATGAGAAAGGTTGTTTTATTAAGTGCAATTTTTGTAAGCGGAGCTATTTCTGTTTCCAGTGCTGTTGATGTTTTGCCTTCCTGCAATACGGGAGGTTTTAGCATCTTTGATGAAGGCCAATGCGCTCCCCAACAACAGCAACAGCAACAGCAACCACAGCCACAGCCAAAGCCACAGCCACAGCCACAACCGCAACTACAGCCACAACCGCAACCTCAGCAGGTAAAAGAAGAAGAACCTGTAGTACCAGTTCAGAAAAAAGCTATTATCGAAAAAAAAGTTCGCTACTTTGTAGATTGGGGTGAATACAAAAACAAATCTCCTCAAGAGCTGTTAGCAATAATTAAAAACCTTCTTAACAATGAATCACCATCTGTAACACAACCCGCCAATGCACCGGTAGGATGCTGTTATGGTA
>Ga0256833_1001350_pt1 | contig 18141 bp, 12 predicted proteins | sample 356284metaG_FD_190535 | JGI IMG/M metagenome (GOLD analysis project Ga0256833, IMG submission 190535) | Hydrothermal vent microbial communities from Mid Atlantic Ridge, Atlantic Ocean - 356-284 | ecosystem: Environmental > Aquatic > Marine > Hydrothermal vents | place: Atlantic Ocean: Mid... | reverse complement strand
TTACAGACCAGTCGTCACTGCTTTCCGGGACCATGTAAATCTTTCCGTCCCAGGTGAAGACGTTTGGAAAAGAAAGATGGAAACCTTCTTCAAGAACAATACGCTCATATTGCCACGTTAGTCCGTCAGTGCTTGAGGCCACGGCAATCCTGCCCTTTTCGTCCCTTCTTCCCATTGTCTCAAAAAACATGTAGAATTGTCCGTTTTCTCCATGCATAAACGGATCTGCCACAAAAAGTGCATCAAGATCTGTAACATCCTTGGCGCTCAAAACTGGATTGGATATGTGCCCATGTTCCGTAAGTTCAAAGGGTGAGCTGCCTTCAAGTATTCCTATGGACCAAGGGCCATGCCCTCCTGTTGCCTTTAGAAACAACCGGCGAATCCTTTTCTTTGTAAGGAGCCGGCGTCTGCCTGCAACATCGCCAAGTTTTAGGCCAATGGCAAATAAAATGATGCAGGCAAAAAAGCTCGTCACTAAAAAGATGACCTCCAACTATTTGCAAGTTTTGTTGATTATTACAAGGAGTTAAGAGTTTTGTCTGGAAAGTCTCAGGCGGGCAAACTTGGCTGCATTGGCGCTGTCTATCTTGATCCACCTCTTACCTTGTAGACACCACCACTGTTTGCCGTCATACTTGGCAACAAGGGCTCCATGATATTGCATCATGAGTTCAATCTCTTTCTTTGAATATTTGTTATCAAACCCCTGGGTTATCTTTGCCTCCTGGCATGCAGAAAGAAATAACAAACAAGCGCCTGCAAGCCACAGGGGTATTATGTTTCTGACACCTTTTTTAAACTTCATGCTCAAAACTTTAATCGCTTAAAACTGCCTGTCAATAGGGCGTTTTTTTGCCCATTTTCAGTGGAAAAAGAGGGGAACTATGGAAAATTTTTCCACATCAACAAGGCCTTTGTCAGTAAGTTTCAGCCTGGGGATTACTGGTAGGGCAAGAAAACTAAGGATCATAAAGGGGTTGTCCAGGGCTGTACCAATGGTCCTTGCCGCCATTTTCACGCCACTGAATTCGGCCCTGACATCCTCAACCTTTTTGTCTGACATCAGGCCTGAAATGGAAAGGGAAAGAGAAGCCTGCACCTGTCCATCCTTGATAACTACAATACCTCCACCTATTTCCATTAGGGCCTTAACGGCTGCCAGCATGTCTGTGTCATTTGTACCAGCAACAACGATATTGTGGCTGTCGTGGGAGATCGTGCTTGCCAAGGCCCCATTTTTTATGCCAAGGCCTTTTACAAAGCCAAGCCCCACATTTCCGCTTGCATGATGACGTTCAACAACTGCAAGCTTGATAATGTCCCTTTTCGGGTCACTGACGGCCATGCCTGATTCCTCAGTTACAGGAAGAACCAGCTCGTCTGTAACGATTTGTCCCGGCCTTATTCCAATGACCCGTAGCCTGTCTGAGATAGCCTTGATGGAAAAATCCAGGGAATCCTGCTTTACCTTAATGGATGAAGAAACAAACTTGGGTAAAGGAGATTCAGGAATATCTGCTACCATTTTGCCCTTTTGTGCTACTACTTCTCCACGGAAAATGGTAGCCTCCACCTGAAAGTCCTTAAGGTCTTTTAACAGGATAAGATCTGCCAGAAAACCTGGCACAACAGCACCTCTTTCAGAAAGCTTAAACCTGCAAACAGGGTTTATTGTGGCCATAGCAATGGCGCCAATAGGGTCAATACCCGCCCTTACTGCCATTTTAAGGCTGTAGTCCATGTGGCCTTTTTCCAAGAGATCGTCTGGAGACCTGTCATCAGACACCAGGCAACATTTATGCACATTATGAGGGGTAACCGCACCGGCCAACTCTTCAAGGTTTTGCTCTGATGTGCCCTCACGAAGAAAAAGATACATGCCCCTTGAAAGTTTCTCCTCAGCCTCGGAGAGGGTGGTGCATTCATGATCTGAGTCTATGCCAGCACTGATGTAAGCACAAAGGGCATCACCACTAAGGCCAGGGGCATGGCCATCTATAGGGATCCCCATGCGTCTTGCTATTTCAAGTTTAAGCCCAACCTCTTTGTCTCCATATATGACCCCTGGAAAGTTCATAACCTCTCCAAGGGCAATTATTTTATGAAGTCTGAGAAGTTTTTCTATCTCTTTTGCGCCAAGTTCCGCACCGGATGTCTCAAGATGCGTTGCAGGAACACATGATGGGGCCGTGTAAAATATATCCAAGGGGATATTCTCAGACTGGGAAATCATAAACTCGATGCCTGCTATCCCCAAACAGTTGGCGATTTCATGAGGGTCTGCAACAACACAGGTTGTTCCATGTGGAACCACCGTTCTTGCAAACTGCCTTGGAGAAAGCATGGTACTTTCTATGTGGATATGGGCATCTATTAGGCCAGGGCAGATATAGAGCCCCTTACAGTCAAAAAACCTCTTTGCCTTGAAACCAAGCCCCACTCCTGCAATCCTGTCACCTTTTATGGCAACATCCTGCCGTTCGATTGACCATGAAAAGGGATTGACGACCTTGCCTCCAGTCAGGCAAAGATCCGCCTCTTCCTCCTTGAGGGCAACCTTGGCCAAGTTCTTATGTATGTGAGATCTTAGGGGAGAATGGTTGATGAGATTTTTCATGTTTGGGCCTTTTTAAGAAAATGACTTCTCGCCCTTCCCATTGCCATGAGTGGGAAATAGTGTCTGTAAAGGTTGTAATTTACCATAAAGCCCCGGGAAAGTTCCGCCCCCTGATCAAGCCTGTCTGCCCACGAGGACAGATCGACACGATCTCCAACCCCGTAACCGGGAAAGCCTGTCCCTGTGTACCAGGGCTCATCCCACGTCCCATCTTCCATCTGGCCCTTCAGTAGAAAATCAAGGCCTTTTAAGATGACACTGTCATAGTCGGAAGATCCAATACACAAAAGCCCCATAATGGCCCAAGCGGTTTGGGAAGGGGCAGATGGCCCTTTTCCCCTAAAGGAATCATCCATGTATGAGGCACAGCTTTCTCCCCATCCGCCATCTTGGTTCTGATGGTCAACAAGCCACCTGCCTGCCTTCCTGATGGGCTCTTTGGTCATGTCAAACCCAAGGGCCTTGAGTGCACAAAGGGATGCACAGGTGCCATATATGTAATTTACACCCCAGCGGCCAAACCAGCTTCCGTCCCTTTCCTGTTCAGAAAGTAGATATTTGAGCCCCCTTTGAACCACAGGACTTGACACATCCCAGCCCAACAAGCCAAGGGCCTCGAGGACGTGGGCGGTAACGTCAGCACTCGGTGGGTCAAGCGCCTCGCCAAAGTCACAAAACGGGATCTTGGTGACGATTAGACTCGTATTGTCCTTGTCGAATGCTGCCCAGCCTCCGTTTTTGGACTGCATGGCAACCATCCAGTCTGTTGCCCTTTTAACCTTATAATGAAGTTCTTGGTGATCAGGAAACATTTCGAGGAGTTTGGAGAGCATAACAAGGGCCACTGCAGTGTCATCCACATCTGGGTACCATGTATTTGCCCTTTCAAAAGACCATGCACCTGGCCTAACGCCCTTAACCTTTATCTGCCAATCCCCGGGTTTTTCGACAAACTTGCCAAGCAACCATTTAAGGGCCTTCTGGAAGGCTTTTGAGTTAGAAGGGCTTATACCGCAGTCCAGCAGGGCAAGCATGGTTAGCATTGTGTCCCAAACAATGGATTCAGTGGCATTTATATAGAGCCCCCCCTTCTTCTTCCGAGCCCAGTGGGTATCAAAGGCATGAAGACCAGCCTGAAGCACTGGGTGCTCAAGAAGGTAACCCTCATTAAAAAGCGCCATCATGGAATAGATGAATGGAGGTTGTATGCCTCCCCATCCCCCGTCTGCATCCTGATGTTTGATTACCCAGTCTACACAATATTTTATGGCACATTCCCTAAAAGGCTTTAGGGGAAAGGATGCATACTTGTTTAGGACCTTGTCCATTAACAGGAAGAAACGCTCCCAGCCAAAACCCTTTGCCTTTGATGGCATGGAAAAGTCAAAGGCCTCTCTTCCTCCAGGAAAAAGTTCGTCAAGACGTTTTTCTGGCGGGAGCGGACGACTGGGCCTTCTTGAACACAAAATGGAAAGGGGGACGATGGTCGCCCTTGCCCAGCTTGCAAAATCATAAATGTTTAAAGGCATCCAGCTTGGAAGAAATATTATTTCAGGCGGCAGATTGGCCGTATGCTCCCATGGCCACTCTCCCATCAAGGCCAACCAATATTTTGTAAATACCCTTATGTTTTTGAGCCCACCGTTTTTGAAAATCCACTCCCTTGCCCTTGTTAGTACATCGCTGGCAGGATCAAGGCCTGCGATGCGAAGGGCAGCATAACATTCAACGGTGGTATTAATGTCCCCTGTTGGGGCCTGGTAATAGATTTCCCAGGAACCATCTGCCCTCTGCTCATTCAAGATGGCCTGTACTACCTTTGGCATCTTGGGGTCGTTCTCAAGGCCCATGAAATACATGGCCATTATCCATTCTGCCTCCATGCAGCAGTTTGAATCCACTCCGCCTATCCAAAACCCCTCCTGATCCTGGTTACGCATGGACCAGGAAATGGCCTTTTCTATGGATTCATCTAGTCTGGATAAAATGGTCTGTTTGTCCACTGTATAAGAATCTCTTTTCCCGTCTCGCAGTTTTGAAGGCCGAACCTTATGGCAAAATGAGAATTGCTGAAATTTAGTAGATAACGCTGCTTTTTAAAAGGAAGATATTATACAAACAAGGACTTGTTCAACAAGACACAATCACAAGTAAATAAAAAGGCCCGGAGTCTTACCTCCAGGCCCATGATTATCCGTGCTTTATGGAAAGGATTAGAAGAGCCAGAGAAGTTCTGCAGCAAAGCGCATGGATACGTCGTCGCTCTTCTTTCCTTGTTCAAAGCTCACGTCACGACCATAGGCATTGACAGCCTTGGTAATATCTTTGGCACCACTTCCTGGGAATAGGAAGGCTGCTCCGCCCTTTAGTGTGACGGACTTGAATACCTTGTAGCGAATTTCGTTGTTCCACTCAACACCCATGAAGCTGTCAATGTCAACATTTCCTGCAACGCCCATGTTGCTGAAGTAGTTTTCTACAGCCTCTGTCTCGTTGAACCACATGGCCATAACGTGGGTGATGTATGTCCACTTGCCGTATTGGGCATTGATACCACCACCTATCATGCTGAAACCAGGGTTATCAAGTGCAGCACCACCGTTGATACCACCGCCCCGGACGGAACCGTAGTATGCAGGGAACATGGAGTAGAGTATCTGACCAAAGAATGGATTTCCATCATGAGAAATTGACTGCTCGCTTCCAAACCTTGGAGTGAACCTGGTTATACCAACTGCTGGTGTAAAGCCTTCCAGATCGTCATCGTTTGGATCGTCATCACCGCGCAGGTAGTAACCACCTACATGAACCTCGAATTTTTTGATTCCAACTGTTTCATGGAGATCTACAAGGAGGTCACCAAAGAATGCATAGGAGCTGATGTCATAGTCGATCTCACGATCGTTGTCCATGGTTCCACCAACGTATGCAAATTCTGCCATTGGATGGAATATGCCATAGTCACCCTTGTAGTTCAGGCCACCAAAGAAGCGATCGATATCTATATGATTGCCCTGTTGGTAATTCTGATCGTAGAAGAATACACCCTCCACATATGTATTCTTCTGAAAGGTGTAACCAAGTTTACCCATGTAAAACGTACGATCAGTGCCCTTTTGCTGGGTTGGCGGACCTATCGGATTCACCTTACTCTTAACGGGGTCAATTCCTGCATAACCTGCTTCTTGTTCATCCTTCTTTATGTACCAGGCCTCCCATTTAAATCCCTGATAGCAACCTGTCAGACCTATTCCTGGGTCGTCATCACCATAGATCATACCGCCGAACTTTACATCAGCGCCCTTTACATCCCAGCCTCCATTAACTCTGGAATGAAGAAAAGGTACGTTGAAAGATGCATTTAGACGCTCGATACCAAACTGCTGGCTCTGAAGGCCATAGGCAAAATCCGTACGATCAACTGCTGTCCTATCCAATGTGGTATCGGATTCCAGTGCGAAATACACATCCCAGTCCTGATCATGGGCAAAATTGAAAAAGAGCCTGTTCTCGCCGCGAATATAGCCGTCCTTTAATGCACCACCGGCCTCGTTTAGGTGATCCTTCAAGCTGCTTCCGAGCACTCCGACCTTTCTCATTATCCCAACGGCCTTTTGCTCCTGTTCTTTTGACAGATCACTGGATGTTCCAAAATCTCTACTTATTTCTGTTGTAGGTACCAAACGAACCTGGGCACCCATTCTGACTGTGATGTCTCCCAGGGTCTGAACCTCCACAGTCCCTGGACCAGCCTGAGCAAAACTTGTCATTAGCAGCATGAACACTGCAGAGACAAAAGCTATTGAAATCTTTTTCATAATTTCCCTCCTTAATTTATGAAGCAAAATAAATTAAAACATCCCTATAAAAACCTATCCTCTGTTAAAATCTCTTTTCTTTCCCTATCACCTCCTTATCTATTTTCTTTTTTCCCTAACCCCTCCTGAGGCTTGCAAGATCATGACACCATCTCTTTCATGATCTTTTGCGAATAAGCATTTTGTCTTTTTTCAAAGGCATCTCTGGCAATGGCCATATCCTGAATGAACATCTCAAGCTCTTTTGGCGTAAGGGATTGATGACCGTCACAAAGCGCTCGTTCTGGTTCAGGATGACACTCTACCAATATCATGTTCGCTCCGGCTATCACACCCTGGGCTGCAGCGTTGAAGATGTCCATAAGACCATTGGGAGCCCTGTCTTTTGAGCCAACTGCATGGCTCGGATCAACACAAACAGGAAGTCTTGTCAGACGTTGAATAACCGGCACATGAATAAAGTCTGCAAGGTTCCTGTGAGGGGCACTCATCTGGGATTTTATTCCCCTTAGGCAAAATACAATGTTTCTGTTTCCTTCGCTCGCAATGTACTCACAGGCATTTAGTGATTCCTCAATGGTAAGCCCCATGCCTCGCTTGTAAAGCACTGGAAACTCACTCTGGTTTCCAACGGCCTTAAGCAACTCAAAATTTTGCGCATTTCTTGTGCCAATCTGGAGCATAACACCAGTTGGATGACCAGCATCCTCAAGGGCCTTTGTTATCTCATCTATGTGCCGCTCCTTCAGGACCTCCATGGCAATGACCTTGATGTCATACTTGCCGGCAAGTTCGAACACCCAAGGAAGGCATGCTGCTCCGTGTCCCTGAAAGTCATATGGGCTTGTCCTTGGTTTGTAGGCACCCATGCGACTTGTGGATATTCCAAGGGACTTAAGTACCTTGAACGTCTCTTCCACATACTCTGGTGTGTCCACTGCACACGGTCCTGCAAATATGTGAAGCCCCTCCTGGTCAAACTTTATGCCATTGTAGGTAAATCCCACAGGCACAAAGCTTACGTCATGGCGTCCTATCTGGCGGTATTTGGTAGAAACACGCACCACCCGCTCTATCCCTGGCATGGCTGCCAAGACCTCTTCTGGGACGTTGTGGGTTGGACCAATGAGATGAATTTCCCGAACAGTGCGGGTCTCTCCCTCAAGCTCAACCATGCGTATGTTGAGGCCTGGAAAGTTTTCCAAAAATTCGTGAACCCTTTTGACCTCTGTTCCGTCCTTGTCTATGTCTGCCTTCAAAATCAATATCATTATGTTACACCTTACTCCATTTCCCTTTATTGGGGTTAACCTAAATTATTTAACACCCGCCACTTTGGAGGTCAAGAAAAAGTAAGATTTTCCAAGGCTTACACGACATAAAGATTGGTTTGCACTATTTTCAAGGCAAGCAATTAAGGGAACAATCAAAAATTATTGGGCTACCAAGGCCCTCAGCCACGTAAGCCTCTGAACTCCTTGTATATTTTTGCAGGCACGACTCAAGGCAAAGCCCTGGCCAACTATGTGAACCCGTTCCTCTGCCCTGGTGATGGCCGTATAAAACCACTTGTTGTTAAGCATTATGTAATGGGAGTTTGAAAGGGGTATTGCGACAATGCGATACTGACTACCCTGTGCCTTGTGCACAGTCAGGGCATAGGCAAGCTCTACAATGTCTCCAATGTGGTCAAAATCGTAAGCAACTACGATCCTTTCAGGATAGACCACATAGAACTGCTCCATTTCCTTATCAATCTTTGTAACCAATCCTACATTTCCATTGAATATGCGCCTGGTTTCCTGGCTTTCAAATCTCTTGCCTTGGGTGACAAAGTCTTCCCAGCTCATAACCTCCATGTCCCGATTCTGTAGATGAACCACCTTGTCTCCATCCCTGAAGACAAGTCCCGCCCGGCTCACAGACTCTCCTTTTGTCTTGTTGAGAATGGTCTGAAGCTTGCTGTTTAACACCTCTGTCCCAAGTTGACCGATGCGCATGGGAGTAAGCACCTGGAATTCCCATGCAGGATGGGAGAGCCTTGATGAATATTCCTTCGCAAGAGTTAGTATTCGTTTTTTTATGGCCTCGTTGTTTTCTTCCCTGAACCTCTTTAGCTCTGTTTCACTCTTTTGTTGGCGTTTTAGTGCAAAAATGTTGTGTTTTTCCACCCTTTCAAAGGAAAAATCGTGCCAATCCGGCCTGTCAACCCCATCTGGCACCTTGCCCTCTCTTATCTCATTGGCAAAAAGGGCAAGACGACTGTCTTGCCTCTGCCTGAATATCTTTTTCAGGTGGACGCATGGAAGAAGCCCGGTTTCAAGAAGGTCTGAAAATACATTCCCAGCCCCGATCGGCGGTAGCTGGGCCGGATCTCCAACAAGGATGAAGAGGGTGGATGGCTTAAGGGCCCTTGCAAGCCTGTAAAACAGAGAAAGATTCACCATGGATGCCTCATCCAGAAGCACCACCTTGTAGGGCAAAGGATTGTCAGGGCCATACTCGAAGCTGTTATCTCCCTTGTATTTAAGAAGCGAATGTATGGTCAGCGCCTCATAGCCCGTGGCCTTCCTGACCCTTGCCGATGCCATGCCTGTAAAGGCACAGCAGACCATTTCATCTCGAGCAGCATAATATTTTCCCACAAGATCGAGTATTGCCTTGCAAACCGTTGTCTTGCCGGTACCTGCATAGCCTGCAAGGCCAAAGACAAGCCCCTTTTCCGTTGCTATCTTCCTGATGATATCCTTCTGCTCCTTTGAGAATTCTACCCCCTTTTTCTCTTCATACCTTTTTATGAAATCCTTTGTTTCCTTCTCCGAAAGGGTCTTTCTTCGCTCATTCCTGCTTCTTTCTTCAAAAAAGGCCTTTATCCACTCCTCCATATATCGGTATGAGCTAAGACCTATCCTTTCTCCCTGCCAAAGGGTGAGTTCTTCTGAAAGGATCATCTTTTTGAGAACACCTTCAATGCGGCCCTGATCAATCTCATGCTCATCCGTTGATAGCAGTTCCTTAAGTCTTGCAACAAGATCGTCTTTTAGGAGATAACAGTGTCCATCCTGTTCCGCTGCCTCAACAAGAAGGTGGTTCACAGCCGCCTTTACCCTCCATGGAGAGTCAAACATTATGCCAAGACCAAGGGCTATCTTGTCTGCCGTCTTGAAACCTATTCCCCTTATTTCTGTCAATCTGTATGGATTTTCCTTTATGATTTCAAGGCTGTCATCACCAAAGTAATTGTATATTCGCACAAGAAGGTTTGGGGTTATCTTGGCCCTTCCACCAAGATATGTGGCAAGGGCCCTAAGGGAACGATGCTTCTGCCAGGACTTTTTTATGAGGGCAAGTCTCTTCTCCTTTATTCCCTTTACCTGGAGAAGCTCTTCTGGCCTATTGTCAAGGATATCAATAAGGGCTTCCTCTCCGTACTCGTCAATAAGTTGTTGAGCAAGTTTCTGTCCAAGGCCCTTAACCACCTTGCTTAGGAAAAAAAGAAGCTCGCTTCCAAGAAGCCTGTAGGAATCAAAGTCGAACTGCCGCCCGTACCTGGACATCTGCCATGAGCCAAAAAACTCAAACTCCGCTCCCACCACCGAGGCGTTATTTGCAAGCTCTGCCACATGCCCCTTTACTGTAAACATGGCCCCCCTTTTGGGTTTTATCTTCAAGATGGCAAAGCCAGAGTCTTGGTTTGCATAGGTGACCCGTTCAACCGTGCCACGGACCTTCATGAAACCAGGCTTTTGGCCTTTTTTCTGAGCTTCTGCCACAGTTCTTATCCCTTTTTCCTCGGATCGAAAAAGTCCCTCAGCCCTTCTCCAAGAAGATTGTATCCAAGAACCGTGATGAGAATTGCAAGACCTGGAAAAACAGACAGCCACCAGGCGATCTCCAGGTTATCCTTGCCTTCTGTCAGCATGTTACCCCAACTTGGTGTTGGAGGCTGAACCCCGATGCCAAGAAAGCTCAAGGCACTTTCTGTAAGAATTGCCCCTCCAACCCCCAGAGTGGCAGAGACAAGAATAGGGGCAATGGCATTTGGAAGGATCTCAGAAAAAACTATCTGAAGATCAGAAGCCCCTGAAATTCTCGCAGCCAGAACAAAGTCCCTTTTTTTAAGGCTCAGAAATTCTGCCCTTACAAGTCGTGCAACCCCCATCCAACCAGTCAAGCCGATTACAATCATGATATTCCAGATTGAAGGCTCAAGAAAGGCAATCACGGCCATTATGAGAAAGATTGTTGGAAAGCATAGCATGATATCTACAAAACGCATTATAAGGCTGTCCACCCATTTCCCATAGTAGCCCGCTATAGCGCCAAGGACAGTACCAACAAAAGTTGCAATTCCAACTGCCACAAAGCCTACAAGAAGGGAGATGCGGGAACCATAGATAAGCCTTGAAAGGCAGTCCCTTCCAAGGCCGTCTGTACCAAGAAGGTGGGCACTACACGGTGGCTCGAGGACGTGATAGGTGTCTATCTTTTGAGGGTCGTAAGGGGCTAAGACAGGTGCAAAAATGGCAGTAAAAACAAGTATTCCAACGATTATGAGGCCTGAAAGGGTCAGGGGGTTTCCACAGAGCCTAAAGAAGGTAGAGAAAAATCTTGATCTTTCAGGCCCATCCATCTGTACTGCGCTGTACGCCTCCATATCACTCCTCAGACTGGATTCCTGTCCTTATCCTTGGATCAACCGCTGCATAACCAATATCTGCCAGTAGATTTCCAAGGAGTGTAAGGATTGAAACAATAACCAGATTTCCCATGAGCACCGGATAGTCCCTTGCCATGACAGCCGACCACATGAGCTGGCCAACCCCGGGAATAGCGAAAATGGACTCAAAAATTACACTTCCTCCAATGAGGCCGGGGATTGAAAGACCAAGTATGGTGATAAGTGGTAAAAGTGCGTTTCTAAGGGCATGCCTGTAGATGACAGCACGTTCCGGAAGCCCCTTTGCCCTTGCGGTGGTGATATAATCTTGTCGAAGCACCTCGAGCATGGAGGAGCGGGTATAGCGGGAAAAACCTGCCAAACCGCCAATGGCAGATACGAATACAGGAAGAATAAGATGTCTTGTCCAATCCCAAATCTTCTCCAAAGCGCCCATCTGTTCGTATCCCATGAGGGAATGAAGCCCTGAGACTGGAAGGAGATTTAACTCTATGCCGAAAAAGAGCATGAGCAGAAGGGCCAGCCAGAAGGCTGGAGCAGCATAAGCCAGAAAAACAAGTACCGTGGTCACCTGGTCGAACAGGGAATTTTGCCTGACCGCTGCCTTTACCCCAAGGGGAATGGAAATCACAAGGATTAGGGCCATGGAGAGCACATTTATGAGTATGGTGACAGGTAGGCGCTCCTTTATCTTGTCCCAGACTTTTCTCCGATCAGGGGAGAATGAGCGGCCAAGATCAAGATGCACAAGACCCTTCAGCCATTTTGCATATTGGACGTAAAGGGGCTTGTCCAGTCCATACTGGGCCCTGAGCCTCTGGCGCATCTCTGGCGTCATTTTGGGATTGAAGTTTGCCTGGAGACTCATGGGCTCTCCCGGAGCCAGGTGCATCACAAGAAACGAAATGAGCGTTATGCCAAAGAATGTGGGTACAAGGCCCATGATTCGTTTTAATAGAAACAGAAACAGTCCCATGATCAGGGTAATATATACTTTTGTTCGTTTTTAGGCACCCACCACCTTATGAAATTGTAACTGATTCCAGCCGGTGCCGGTTTTATCCCCCGAAATCGTGCATGGATTATGGGCAGGGACATGGGGACGTAGAGAAACGTGTAGGGTTGGTCTTCAGCGAGTATCTCTTGTATCTTGAAGTAGATCTTCTTGCGCCTTTTCCTGTCAAATGTCCTTCTTCCCATGACAAGCAGCCTGTCCACCTCCTTGTTCTTGTAACCTATGAAATTTAGCTGCTTTGGCCCTGTCTTGGATGAGTGCCAGATGTCATATATGTCTGGATCCTGCCCCAAGGTCCAGCCAAGGATTACCGCCTCGAACCGTCTTTTGTCTATAAAGTCGTTGATAAAGGCCGTCCATTCAAGCTGCCTAATCTTCATCTCAATTCCCACCTGTTTCAACCTGTACTGGATGATCTGTGCGGTCTTGTCCCTGAGGGAATTGCCCTGATTGGTAAGCACGGTGAATGAAAAGGGCCTGCCATCCTTGTCAAGGATGCCGTCGCCGTCTGTATCCTTCCAGCCACACTGGGCAAGGAGGGCCTTTGCCTTTTGAGGGTCGTAGGGGTAACGTCTTACGTTTGGGTTGTAGAACCAGGCATCTGGCTTGTACGGACCTGTGGCAACCACTCCAAGGCCAAGCAGAACCCCCCTTATGATCTCCTCCTTGTCTATGGCATAGGAGATTGCCTGGCGCACCCTTTTGTCTTTGAAGAGTGGATGTCGAAGATTGTAGCCAAGATACGTGTATGAAAAGGACAGATACTTGTATTTTCGAAAATTTTTCCTGAAAAAGGGTGTATCTGTTTGCCTCTTGTACTGAACTGGGGAAAGCCCCATCCAGTCAAGCCCTCCTGCCTTAAGCTCCATGAACATGGTTGCAGGGTCAGGGATTATCCTCATTATGTATCTATCAAGATAAGGCCTTCCGTCAAAGTAATCAGGATTTGCATCAAGCTCTATGCGTTCCTGGGTCTTCCAAAGGCGAAACTTGTATGGCCCAAGCCCTACTGGATGTCGCGCAAGGGGCGATTTGGTGATATCCTTGCCCTTTAGCAGGTGTTCTGGCAAGACCACGATGTCGCCCCATGAGCTTAAAGCAGGAGCAAAAGGTTCCTTGTAGATGACCCGGAAGGTGTAAGGGTCAGGGGCCTGCGCCTTTTCAACCTCCATAAAATCCCCCGCGTAGGCAGTAGGCGTCTTTGGATTCGTTATGGTCTTAAAGCCAAAGAGCACATCCTTTGAGGTAAACTCCACACCGTCTTGCCACCTTACGCCCTTTCTCAGATGGAAGATAATCTCCTTGCCACCCTGTTTTATCTCCCATGACTTTGCCAGATCTCCCACAAGATTAAGATCCTTGTCATATTTTACTAAGCCGTTGTAGATAAGCCCGGCAATCTCATGGGATGTGGCATCTGTGGCAAGCATGGGTATTAAAGTGGAGGCATCCCCAATTGAGCCAACCACTATAGCATCTCCGTAAGCCGGCATCTGCCGGGAAGGGGCTTTCCCAAAAGCCTTTGTGCATACCAGCAAAGAGACAAACAAAAAGGCCACTGACAAAAAAGACCTTTGATGGATCCTAAGCATTTGATTTTGCAGCCCTAAGAGATTCCACACAGGAATAGGGAATTACCAGATTGCCCTTGCCTCTGCCAAGTTTGATGTAGGGCTTTGCCTTGCCATGGTAGTCGCTACCGCCTGTAACCACCAGTCCATACTTTTTGGCAAGAGAAATGCAAAGGGAGGTAAAGGCATCGTCATGCTCGCTGTAATAACATTCAAGCCCCATGAGCCCTTCATCTGTCAAAGAGGCAACCGTCTCATCCAATTCCTCACGGGTTTCTGAAAGGAGGGAGAAAGGATGTGCAAGGACCGGCACCCCTTTTGCCCCCCGTATGACCTGGATCGCCTCTTTAGGAGAAAGGATGGATTTTGGGGCATACGCCTTTGCGCCCCTTTTCAAATATTTTTCAAAGGCATCACTGACAGATCTCACATAGCCCTTCTCTACCATGGCCCTTGCAATGTGAGGCCTTCCTATCTGGCCTCCCTTTGATATTTCCTTTAGTTCATCCATGGAAATTTCAAGGCCAAGGTCGGCAAGAAGCGCAAGAATTTTCGGATTTCGCTCTGCTCTTGCCTTTTGGACCCGAGTCAATACCTGTCTGAATCGCTCGTCTTCCTGGTCCATAAGATAGCCAAGAATGTGCATGTTTCCCTTATGGAAATTGACACTTAACTCAACCCCTGGAACGAACTCGATACCGAAACGCTTCGAAGCCATTTCGGCCTCCGACAGGCCAGCAGTGGTATCATGATCAGTAACTGCAATGGCGGAAAGACCTGCTTCAAGGGCCTTTTCAACAAGCTTAGACGGACTGTCTGATCCGTCTGAGGCAGTGGTGTGGGTATGAAGGTCACATGTTTTCATTTATTTCCTAAGGCTTTCTGATTATCTCGATCTTTGCCTTCTCCCTCTGATGCTTTAGCCAGGAGGAAAAGGCGGTTTCCATCTTGTTGGCCCTGATCTGTGCCTTTATGTCCTTTTTTTCGTCGTTGAATTTTGCAAGGTCGTTCATCTCCTTAAAGGCCTTAAGGTGGATCACATAAAAGGTGGGGCCGCTTTCGATGATTCCATCAGGGAAGGGCTTTTTCATGGTAAGTCCAAGGGCTGCCTGAACCGCTGGCCCTGGCAATTTCCCTCCTGCTGAAGGATCTGTACGCTTAAAAAGACCAGTATTTTCCACCTTGAGTCCGTATTTCTTGGCAGCTTCAGTCATGCCCTTTGTTTTTGCAAACTTGAGAATATCTACTGCCTTTTTCCTGCAAAGCTCCTTAGACTTCTCATTCGTGTACGCCCTGTCCACCTTTTCCCTCACCGCTTCAAACTTTGGTATATAAGGGGGCTTTTTCTCAACAAGCTCTGCTATCATTACCCCTTGAGGCACTTCAAGAAGTGAGCTCAACTCGCCCTTATCAAGGGAGAAGACCATGTCAAGAACACTTGGATTGTAGCCGAGGACAGGAGCTGGATTTTTTCGTGAAAAGAAACCTGTCTCTTTCAATGTCATGTTTGCAGAACTTGCGTATGATTCAAGGCTTCCAAGTTCTATTATCGTGTCATATGCCTTGTTGGCTGCATCCCAAACAAGCTTCTTCACCTTTTTGGCCTTCAGTTTTTTTGCAATCAGAGAGCGGACCTCTTTCAAGGGTTTTGTCCTCTCCTTGCGAATATCTTCAAGTTTTATCAGATGCCAGCCAAAGCGTGTTTTTACAGGCTCACTGATCTGCCCTTTCTTCATTGAAAAAACCTTGTCTTCAAAGGGCTTTACCATCATTCCCTTGCTGAAAAAGCCAAGGTCTCCGCCCTTTTTCCCAGATGCCTTATCGTCTGAATACTTTTTTGCAAGTTCTGCAAAGGATTCTCCCTTTTCGATACGCTTTTTTATCTCAAGGAGTTCCTTCTTTTTCTTTTCTATGACCGTTGCGTTGGCCCCTTCTGGCACCCTTAAGAGGATGTGCCTTGCGCGTCTTTGTTCTGGAACATGAAACTCGTCCTGGTGCTCATCATAGTAGGCCTTTATTTCCTGGTCTGTAACGTTCGCCGATTTTTCAAACTGTTTCTTTGAAAAAAGCAGATACTTGAGCTTTAACTGGGGATCGGTGCGAAACTTTTCCTTATTACTTTGATACCACTTTTTAAGCCCTTCGTCCGTGGCATTTACTTCAGATACGCAGTCTGAACTGTTTACCTTCACAAATTCAACGTCAATTTCTGAATTTTTATATTTGAAAAAGGACAGTGCCTCTGAATCCGGGCAATGAAGGCCAGAGGCCATTACAGTCTGGAGTTTCCTCGTTATCATTTCCTGGCGCAACTGATGCTCAAAGTCTGCTGGCCTGAGCCCTGCGTTTCTTAGGGCCATCTGGTAAAGACGAGGTTGGAACATGCCGTTTTGTTTAAAAGCAGGTATGTTAAGGATAACGTGTTGGATCTCCTTGTCTGTAACCATGAGTCCAAGACGTTTGGCCTTCTGCCTTATGAGGGTCTCATCAATGAGCTGATTAAGTACCTGCTGTTTTACGTTCAACTGCTTGAAAAGGGCATCTGGGATGGTGCCTCCATACATTCGCCTAAGCCGCTCAACAGTGAAATTGTAGGCCTTTTGGTACTCCTCTACCAGTATCTTTTCCCCATTCACCTTTGCCATGACATCAAGTCTTTGGGATCTGAAGGTTCCAACACCCCAAAAGATGAAGACTACTACAATGGCGCCAAGTATGAATTTCATAAGCCACGAGGCGGCATTCTTTCTTATGATCTCAAGCATTTTATTGACTCATCTCCTCTCTTTGTTTTTTACACTTAAGGAAACAGTAGGATGCCTTTTGGAGGCCACTATGTCAAGAAAGTCCTTTATACATCCAAGCTAAAACATAAGCCCCTGGATCTGTCTGTCATCAGGTATGTCTTGAACCTGCACCTTTTTGCAAATTGTGCCATCTTTGTAACGCGCTTCAATCTCCACTGGCAGTTGCGACACCTTGGCGTATCTTGCACAGATACGGGCAGAATAGACAAGGTCACCTCCTTTTTTGTACCGTCTAAGTATGCACAGTGGCCCAGGGCACGTCCTTGCCTTTAACAGTATATCACCATCTTTTAAAAGGGTTTCCATAGCCTCATTTTCCGCCTTATTTCTTCCAACGACAAGCCAGGAGCCTCCAGGCATAAGAAAATGGCGACCAGTCTGGGCAAGTATGCAGTCTGCTGCGTCAAAATCTGGCCACAGGGAAAATATCTTTCTAAACCTTTTTGAAAGGATAGGATCTGCAAGCACACAGCCACCTGCAGGGGCAGGATAGTCAGTGATGCCAAAATGCCTTGATAGGCGAATCTGCTCCTTTCTGGACCTTCCTGTTATTGCAAGGAGCCTTGATCTATCCACAACACCGGCGATTTCAGGTTTCGTCTCCTTAAGGAGCTTGGCGCTGAGGGGGCGCAGGAGGATACCGTCGGCCCCACTGTCTCTTTCTATTATCCTAAGGGTGTCCCTGCGCTGTGACATGGGCCTTTGGCCAAGGACCTCACCAGTGGCAACAAAGGAGGCACCAAATTCATCAAGAAGGCTAACGGCCTTTTTAACCATGAGAATCTTGCAATCGACACACGGATTCGCATATCGCCCGTAACCATGCTTTGGTGCCACCACCATCTTTAGGTATTCTGGGGTGATATCTACGACCTCTACAGGGATTCCATATTTTTGGAAGATTTTTTCCTTATAGGAGCGTTGTCTTTGGTCATCTATGAGATCATAAGAAAAAAAGGGGGATATGAACTTTAGCCCCCTTACAACTATTCCCTGTTCCTGAAGGACCTTGCAGGCAAGGATACTATCAAGCCCCCCTGAGAATAGGACCAAGCAACTCCTTGGCATACTCCTTCGCCTTTCTTCCTTCTCCACCTAACATCCTCGCTATCTCTTCTATCCGTTTCCTACCATCAACTTGCTCTACAAGGGAAAACGTGGTTTTGGCACCCTGATGCTTTCGAACCACGAAATGTCTGTCTGCCAAGGCCGCTATCTGGGGGAAATGGGTGATTGCAATGACCTGGGCAGACCTTGAAAGCCTTTTTAGCTTTTGTCCAACCCTTTCAGCAACCTCTCCGCCAATACCGGAATCTATTTCGTCAAAAACCATGAGCTCGCTCTGTTGCACCTCGCCCATTACCACCTTGAGTGCAAGCAGTATGCGTGAAAGCTCTCCCCCAGATGCAACATCAGAAAGGGGCCTAAGTTCATGACCGGGATTTGCAGAAAACAAAAAGGTTACCTTATCCATGCCGTAGGAACCAACATCGGTCATGGTGGGTTTTGTAGGGGTTTCCACTTGAACCTCAAAAAGGGCCTTTTCAAGATTCAGTTCAAAAAGTTGTTGCTGGACTGCATCCTGAAAGGTTTTTGCCGCCGCTTTTCTCATATCGCTTATCTTCTGTG
>Ga0256833_1001349_pt1 | contig 18158 bp, 18 predicted proteins | sample 356284metaG_FD_190535 | JGI IMG/M metagenome (GOLD analysis project Ga0256833, IMG submission 190535) | Hydrothermal vent microbial communities from Mid Atlantic Ridge, Atlantic Ocean - 356-284 | ecosystem: Environmental > Aquatic > Marine > Hydrothermal vents | place: Atlantic Ocean: Mid... | reverse complement strand
GCCTCTTCCATCCGCGCCTACAGCGGCCCCGTCTTTTTCGAACGCGGCTTTCGGCCCTTTTTCTTCGCCGCCGGACTGTGGGGTGCGCTGGCGCTGCCCATCTGGATCTATCTGTTCGCCACCGGGCACGATCTGCCCGCCTATGTCCCGGCGCGCGACTGGCACATCCATGAAATGCTTTACGGCTATCTGCCCGCCGCCATGACCGGCTTCGTGCTCACCGCGGTGCCCAACTGGACCGGCCGCATGCCGGTGGTGGGGGGGCCTCTGGCGGGGCTTTTTGCCCTGTGGGTGGCCGGGCGGGTGGTCATGTTCTTCTCCGGCCTTGCCCCGGCGGCGGCGGCGCTCGTCGATGCCGCCTATCTGGTGGTTCTGGCCGCTCTCGTCTGGCGCGAGGTGCTGGCCGGGGGCAACCGGCGCAACATTCCCGTCTGCCTGCTGGTCTCGGCCCTGGCCGTGGCCAATGTGCTGTTCCACCTCACCCGCCTGACATCGCTGGAAATCCTCGATCCGCTGTTTGACGAGCGCCTCGGGCTTTCGGCCGCCGCCATCCTGCTGATGCTCATCGGCGGGCGGGTCACGCCATCGTTCACCCGCAACTGGCTGATGCGCCAGGGCATCATGGACGAGGCGAAGATGCCCGCCTCCATGGACGCGCTGGACAGATCGGCCGCCTTCATGGCGCTGGCGGCGCTCGTGCTGTGGCTCCTTGCGCCCGACTGGCCGCTCACCGCCTTCGCCTTCCTGGTGGCGGCGGTGCGCCATTTCATGCGCGTGGCGCGCTGGAAGGGGCCATCCACCTGCGCCGAACCCCTGGTGACCATCCTGCATCTGGGCTATGTGTGGATCCCGGTGTGGTTCCTGCTCATGGCCATTTCCATTGCCTTCCCCGATGCCCTGGCCTATTCCACCGCCATCCACGCCCTCACCGCGGGGGCCATCACCACCATGACCCTGGCGGTCATGACCCGCGCATCATTGGGCCATTCGGGCCGCAAGCTCACCGCCGACGGCATCACCATCGCCATCTATGTGCTGGCCATTCTCGGCGCGCTGGCGCGCATCATCGCGCCGCTGTCGCCCATCGGCTATGCGCCCACGGTGCACATGGCCGGAACCTTGACGGCACTGGCCTTTGCCCTCTTCGCCTGGCATTACGCGCCGGTGTTCCTCAAGCCGCGCGGCAAGTGAGGGCAGGGCGCCAGGGGTGCGATTTTCCTTTCCCCGGCGCGGATTTGTGATACATGGGCGGACAGAGCGAACAACCGCAGAGCGCCATTCATGTCCTGCCCGAAATGCCTGCCCAATCTCATCACCATCGCCCGCATGCTGCTGGTGCCGGTGGTTGTGTGGCTGATCATCACCGGCCGGACGGGCCTGGCTTTCGCATTGTTCATTCTCGCCGGCATCTCCGACGGGGTGGATGGATACATCGCCAAGCGCTGGAACATGCGCACCGAGCTGGGCGCCTGGCTCGACCCGCTGGCCGACAAGCTTTTGCTCATTTCCATCTATGTCACCCTGGCGGTCATGGACCAGCTGCCCGCCTGGCTGGCCATCACCGTGGTGTCGCGCGATGTGCTCATCGTCGGCGGGGTGGTGCTGGCCTGGATCATGGACATGCCGGTAAAGATGCGCCCCTTGTGGATCTCGAAGGTGAACACCACCGCGCAGATCCTCTTTGCCGGGGGATTCTTGCTGTTTCGCGGCCAGGGCTGGGAAACCGGCGCCCTGGTGTTCTATGGCGCGCCGGTCGTGGCGGCTTTCACCGTCGCCTCCGGGGCGCTATACCTGATCCAGTGGATGGCCCACATGCAACAGGCCAACGGGGATGAGACCACATGACGCTGAAGGCGCAAATCTATTTCTGGCTGGCGGCCCTGGCGCTGCTGGTGCTGGGCATGTGGCTGGTGGGCGATATCATGCCGCCCTTCATCGCCGGCATGGCCCTGGCCTATTTCCTCGATCCGCTGGCCGACATGCTGGAAAACGCCGGGCTGCCGCGGCTGGCGGCCACCTCGGTCATCATGGCTTTCGCATTGCTGCTTTTCCTCCTCATCCTGTTGCTCATCGGCCCGATTCTGGCCCAGCAGGCCGGGCGCTTCATCGACAATCTGCCGCAATATGCCGCCGCCCTGAGCAAGCTGTTCAATGACAACGCCCCGGCCTGGATCAAGGAGAGCATCGCCAACGGGGCGCTCAAGGACGGGGTTTCCGCGCCCGGCATCGCGGCCCGCGCCAGCGGCTGGCTGGCCTCGCTGGCCAGGTCCATCTGGAGCGGCTCCATGGCGCTGTTCAACCTGCTGTCGCTGCTCATCATCACCCCCATCGTGCTGTTCTACATGCTCAACGACTGGGACCGCATGGTGGCCGTGGTCGATGGCTGGCTGCCGCGCCATCATGCCGATACCATCCGCGGCATAGCGCGCGACATCGACAAGGCCATGGCCGGGTTCATCCGCGGCCAGGGCAGCGTCTGCCTGGTGCTGGGCATTTTCTATGCCGTGGCGCTGATGGCCGCCGGGCTGCATTTCGGCCTGCTCATCGGGCTGACGGCGGGATTTCTGAGCTTCATTCCCTACGTGGGCTCGACCATAGGCGCGGTGCTCTCCATCGGCATGGCGCTGGTGCAGTTCTGGCCCGACTGGGGGCATGTGCTCTTGATCGTGGGCATCTTCGCCGCCGGGCAGTTCATGGAGGGCAATTTCCTCTCGCCCAATCTGGTGGGCGGGCGCATCGGCCTGCATCCGGTGTGGATGATGTTCGCGCTCATGGCCTTCGGTTATCTGTTCGGCTTTGCCGGATTGCTGCTGGCGGTGCCCTTGGCGGCGGCCATCCGGGTGATCGTCAAGTATGCCCTGGATCAATACCTGAAAAGCCCGCTCTACCTGGGCCGCGGCGAATCCGCCGAAGCGGACGCCGGCGAGGGCGGAGACATGCAATGACGACAGGCGGCGGCAGCGGCGGCCCGGCGCAGCTTGCCCTCGATCTGCCGGTGCGCGAGGGCATGGCGCGGGAGGATTTCTTCGTCACCGGCGCCAACCGCGCCGCGCTGCGCATCATCGAGAGCTGGCCGGAGCAGTTCCCGCGCAAGCCCGTGCTGGCGCTGTGCGGCCCGCCCGGTTGCGGCAAGACCCACCTGGCGCAGATCTGGCGCCAGCGCACCGGGGCGCTGCTGGCCGCGCCGCAGGACATCCTGACCGAAAACGTCCCGGCCCTGCTGTCACAAGGGCACCTGGTGATCGAGGACATGCCCGGAAAGGCGCTGGATGAGGTGGCGCTCTTTCATCTCGTCAACCTGGCGCGCGAGACGCAAGGGGCCGTCCTGTTCACCGGGCGCGATTTCCCCGCCCGCTGGCCCATCGCTCTGCCCGATCTGCGCTCGCGCCTGAAGGCCGCCCTGGTGGCGCGCATCGAGGAGCCCGACGATGCCCTGCTGCGCGCCGTCCTGGTCAAGCTGTTCACCGACCGCCAGATCCGGGTGAACGAACGGGCCATCAATTACATGCTGACGCGCATGGAGCGTTCCCTGGCCGCCGCCCGCGAGCTGGTGCGCACCATAGATGCGCGCGCCTTGGCCGAAAAGGCCGAGGTGACGCGCGCCTTCATCTCGAAGGTGATGCGCCAGGGGCATGAAGGAGGCTGACGTGCGATTGGCCTTCCTGATCCCCGCCCTGGGCCTGCTGGCCGGTTGCCTGACGGGTGCTCCGGTGCGGGCGCAGGAGGGCGGCAATGCCCATGAGGCGGCTCTGGCCGCCATTGTCCCAGGGGATGGGCGCATGCTGCATGGCGTCTATCCTGGCGGGCGCACCGGCGAGGAGGACGACATCACCCCCGCGGACGTGGCCGCCTATGAAAAGGCCACCGGCGCGCGGGCGAACTGGATCATGTTCTCCCACAACTGGTTTCATGGCCGCGCCTTTCCCGAAGCCACGGCGCGCTGGATCGCGGCGCGCGGCGCCATCCCCTATATCCGCCTCATGCTGCGCTCCGATGCGGATGAAGACCATCGCGAGCCGCTTTATACCCTGCGCGCCATTGCCACAGGCCGTTTCGATGCGGACTTGCAGGCCTGGGGGCGGGCGGCGGCGCGTTTCGGCGCGCCCATCATCTGCGAATACGGCACCGAGATGAATGGCCGCTGGTTTCCCTGGAATGGTCTCTGGAACGGCCGCCGCAAGGGTCCGGCGCGCTTTCGCGCCGCCTATCGCCATATCATTTCCGTGATGCGCAAGGCCGGAGCGCATAACATCCTGTGGGTCTTCCATGTCAACGACGAGGACGCCCCAAAGCGCAAGTGGAACCGCTTCGAGGCCTATTATCCGGGCGATGCCTTCATCGACATCCTGGGCGTGTCCATCTATTCGGCCCTCAGCCCGCATGAAAACTGGCGCAAGGCCTTCACCAGATCATTGCCCCCTGTCATGGCGCGCTTTGCCGCGATGGCTCCGGCAAAGCCCGTCATTGTGGCCGAAATGGGCACCGATGTGCACAACCGGCATGAAAACGCCGCCCGCTGGGCCTCCGATGCCCTGGCCATGATTTACAGCGGCAGGTGGAAAGCCCTGAAAGGCTGGGCCTGGTGGAACGAAACCTGGGAAAACGACGACAACCCGGCCCATGATGCAGATTTGCGCGTGCAATCCGATCCTGCCCTGGCGGCCGCTTTGCGCAAATACCTCACCACTCGCAAATGACACGGCTTCCGACCAAAGGGGCGGCGCTTTGCGCCGGGGCGCTTTTCGCGCCCTGGGGGCACTGAACGGCGGGATAGCGGAGAAAAATGGTGGGCGATACTGGACTTGAACCAGTGACGCTTTTTTTGCGCTCACGGCAGATTTTGCCTTCCGGCAAAATGCCTCCGCGGGGGCGGCGCTTTGCGCCGGGGCGCTTTTCGCGCCCTGGGGGCACTGAACAGCGGGATAACGGAGAAAAATGGTGGGCGATACTGGACTTGAACCAGTGACCCCTGCGATGTGAACACAGTGCTCTACCAGCTGAGCTAATCGCCCGGATTGACAAGGCCGCTCTGGCGGCCCGCGTCAGTGCATATACGTGTCCCCATGCCGCCCGTCAAGGCGGAGTGAGCATGTTTTTGCGCTCATTTTCCATTCATCCGGTTTTAAATCTTTTTCCCTATGCTCCCCTCCGGGACGTGTCATGACCAATGCCGCGCAGGCAGACAGGAAAAGGACAGGGGACAGGAGACGATGAAACAGATGCAAGCCGCCAAGGCCGTGGCCCCTGGAGCCCGGCGCGCCTATATTTCGCCGGAAATCGTGCAAAGGCTTCTCAAGCTGAGCGATTTTGCCTTCCTGGTCAGCTTCGGCCTGTGGTTCTTCCTCGTTCTGCCAGGACATGTGGGCGATCATGACCTTTCCCTGCCGGCTTTTTTGACCCTCACCTTGAGCTTTGCCTCTTTGCTGGCCATGCGCGAATCCGGACTATATCGCATCTCCGCTCTCGCCAATCCCGCCCGCACCGTTCTTGTCGCCCTGGGGCTGGTTCTCCTCCTGGGAGCCGCGGCTTTCGGCCTGGGCCATATCCTGATGCAGGACGTAAGCTGGCGCATGTATCTGGGCTGGGCCCTGGCCGGGGGCATCTATCTGGCGCTTTCCCGCCTGGCGGTGGCCCTGTGGGTGGCGCCGCGTGTCCGCGACGGGGTCTTCCGCCGGCGCATCGCCATCGTCGGCGGCGGCGCCGCGGCGGAAAAGGCCATCAACACCCTTGAAGGCTCCAAAAACCTCGATGTTGAAATCATAGGCCTTTTCGACGACCGCAAGGACGAACGCTCCCCGGAGCACATCCGCAAATACCGCAAGCTGGGCAATGTCGCGGATTTGCACGATTACGCCCGCCACAACCGCGTCGATCTGGTCATCGTCGCCATTCCCCTGTCGGCGGAAAAGCGCCTTTTGCACATGCTCAAGCAATTGTGGGAGCTGCCGCTCGATATCCGCATTTCCGGCCAGGCCTCGCAACTGAAGCTCTCGCCGCGCGCCTATGACTATCTGGGCGATTTGCCCCTGCTCAGCGTTTTCGAGCTGCCTTTGACCGAATGGGGCTGGTTCCTCAAGGGCCTGATGGACCGCATCCTCGCCCTTGTCATGCTCATCGCTTTCTCGCCCATCATGGCGGCCACCGCCATCGCCATCCGTCTGGAGAGCAAGGGCCCGGTGCTCTTCAAACAGAAACGCTACGGCTTCAACAACGAGCTCATCGAGGTCTACAAGTTCCGCTCCATGTATACCGATCTGTGCGATGCCAATGCCGCCAGACTGGTGACCAAAGACGATCCGCGCGTCACCAGGGTGGGCCGTTTCATCCGCAAGACCTCCATCGACGAGCTGCCGCAGCTGTTCAATGTGCTGAAAGGCGAGCTCTCCCTGGTCGGCCCGCGCCCCCACGCCACCCAGGCCAAGGCCGCCGATGCCCTCTATCAGGAGGTGGTCAGCGGTTACTTCGCCCGCCACAAGGTCAAGCCGGGCATCACCGGCTGGGCCCAGATCAATGGCTGGCGCGGCGAAACCGATACCTATGAGAAGATCGAGAACCGGGTCAAATACGATCTGGAATATATCGACAACTGGTCCTTGGCCTTCGATCTCTACATCATCCTCAAGACGCCCTTCGCCCTGCTCTCCAGCAGCAATGCCCAGAACGCCTATTGAGCAGGCAAGCGCATTGAACTAAAGTCTGATGCGCAATTTCGCCCCTTGACGCCTCTTCACGGACAGCTAATCTGTCCAGTGGCGCTAAGCATCTGCTGCCGGTAAACAAACACAAAAATCACCATGCGCTTCCCTTGGGCGCCTCGCCCATAAGGCAAGGGGAAGAGGCAGGTGTTTTTGCGCCTTGTCGTATCCAGGAGGGAGTCCCCAAGATCATGCGTCTGAAATCATTTGCCGCCGGCCTTTTGGCCGCCACCGCCCTGTCGCTTTCGGCCATATCGGCCGATGCCGCCACCAAGCTGATCATTTCCAGCTGGGCCCCGCCCGGCCATGGCATGAACGCCCAGATGTGGCCGCAGCTCATCAAGATGATCGAGAAGGCCACCGATGGCCGCGTCACTGCCCAGATCAAGTACAAGCTGGCCCCGCCGCCGGCCCAGTTCGACCTCATCCAGGACGGTGCGGCCGACATCACCTGGATTTTCCACGGCTACAACCCCGGCCGCTTCACCGTCACCAAGCTCATCGAGCTGCCCGGCTACGAGGGCGGCGCCCAGGCCGCCTCCGTGGCCTACTGGCGTGCCTTTGATAAGTTTCTCAAGAAGGCTGACGAGCACAAGGGTGTCATGGTCATCGGCCTGATGACCCACGGGCCGGGCCAGCTGCACACCGTCAAGGGCAAGAAGATCACCGCGCTTTCCCAGATCAAGGGGCTGAAGCTGCGCCTGGGCGGTGGCGTGTCCGGCGATGTCGGCGCCGCCCTGGGGGCCACCGGCATCCGCGTGCCCGCGCCCAAGGTCTACGAGACCCTTTCCTCCCATGCCGCCGATGGCGTCATGTTCCCCATGGAGAGCCGCAAGGGCTTCAAGCTCGATGACGTGGCCCCCAATGTCTACATGATGCCGGGCGGCTTCTATCGCGGCTCCTTCGCCATCATCATGAACCCGGACAAGTTCAAGTCCCTCTCCGCGGCTGACCGCAAGGCCCTGAAGGAGAAGGTCTTCGGCGAGCCGCTGTCGCGCATGGCCGGGGGTGTGTGGGAGACCAACGACAAGAAGGTCATCGCCGCCGCCAAGGACAATCCGAAGGTCTCCATCACCATGGCCAGCCCGCAGGATCAGAAGGCCTATGCCGAAATCGCGGCGAAAATCCGCGACAAAGTGTCCGCCGAGGTGGCCAGGAAAGGTATTGACGCAAAAGCGGTCATGACCTTTATTCAAGCCCAGATGAAGGCTTTCAAGTAATGCGTGCAATGCGGCATGTGCCGTCTGCCGGCAAAGGGGTCTGACCCATGGCGGATGGCAAGGCATGCGCCATGACCAAATCGGGACGGGACGCCGGCCGGCATGCGGCTGCATCCCATCCCGTCAAGGGAACCACCCCCGCTGTGCTGGGGGCAGCCGGTCATGCGGCCGGGTGGCGGTTTTTGCGCTTCCTCGGGAGCGCGCCGTCGCGGCTGGCGGGGGTGGTACTCTTCCTTCTCATGGTCATGACATTCTTCGATGTGGTTTTGCGCTCGGCCATCAACAACCCCATCGAATCGGCCACCGAGCTGACGCGCCTGGCGCTGGCCATCATCGTCTTTGCCTCCCTTCCGGCGGTCTCCTACAAGGGCGAGCACATTATCGTCGATCTCATGGAAGGGGTCATGGGCCCCCGCATCAGGCGCGTGCTCGATCTGCTCGTCAACGTGGCCTGCGGCATCTTGCTGCTCTGGCCGGCCTGGCGCGTCTGGCAGCTGGCCATGCGCGCCCGCGCCTATGGCGACATGACCGAATACCTGCACATTCCGCAGGTCTACATTTCCGTCTTCATCGCCGTCATGACATTTGCCGCCGCCGTGGCCTTCATCGCCCGCGGGCTGGTGCTGTTCTTCCGCCCCGGCCTCATTCACCCCTACCGCTCGCCGGACAATCCGGTCTATGCCCCTGACGGGGACTGACGCGTCAAGGGCGCGCCCATTCAAGTATTGCGGAACCTGATCCCATGACAGCCTCCATCATCGGTTTTGCCGCGGTTCTCGTGCTGGTCCTGGCGCGCATGCCCATCGCCCTGGCCATGGGGCTGGTGGGCATCATCGGCTATGCCCACGAGACCAGCCTGCGCGCCGCCATCTCCATGGCCGGGCGGCTGATCATCGACACGGCGCAAAACTACGGCCTGTCGGTCATTCCGCTGTTCATCCTCATGGGCCTTTTCGTCAACAAGGGCGGGCTGTCGCGCGAGCTCTACCGCGCTTCCTATGCCCTGCTGGGGCGCTTTCGCGGCGGCCTGGCCATGGCCACCATCCTTGCCTGCGGCGGCTTTTCGGCCATTTGCGGCTCCTCCCTGGCCACCGCCGCCACCATGTCCAAGGTGGCCATGCCGCAGATGCGCAAATACGGCTATGACGACAGCCTCTCCACCGCCGCCATAGCCTCCGGCGGCACCTTGGGCATCCTCATCCCGCCCTCGGTCATTCTCATCATCTACGGCCTGCTCACCGAGACCTCCATCGGCAAGCTCTTCATGGCCGGCATCATTCCCGGCCTGCTGGGGGTGTTCTTCTATCTGCTTGCGGTGCGCTGGACGGTGTGGCGCAACCCCGAGGCCGGCCCGGCCGGCGCGCCCCTGAGCCGGGCGGAGAAGATCGCCGCCTTCCGGGGCGTGTGGGCCGTGGCCCTGCTGTTCATCGGCGTCATCGGCGGGCTTTACGGCCTGTTCGATTTCGCCCCCCTGCACCTGACCTTCTCGCCCACCGAGGCGGCCGGCATGGGGGCCATGGGGGCCTTTCTCATCGCCCTTTCGCGCCGCGGCCTGAGCTGGAAGGGCTTCTGGGAGGTGCTCACCGAGACCGCCCACACCACCGCCCAGCTCTTTGCCGTGCTCATCGGCGCCTGGATCTTTTCCAATTTCGTCAACCTGGCCGGGTTGCCCGATGCCCTGAAGGCCGCCGTGACCGGCCTTGGCCTGCCGCCCATGGGGGTCATGCTGATGATCCTGCTGGTCTATATCCTGCTGGGCACCATCTTCGAATCCCTCTCCATGCTCCTGCTCACCGTGCCCATCTTCTTCCCGCTGGTCACATCCCTGGGCTTCGATCCGGTGTGGTTCGGCATCATCGTCGTGGTGGTCACCGAGATTTCGCTCATCACCCCGCCGGTGGGCCTGAACGTCTTCGTGCTCAAGGGCGTGGTGGGCGACGTGACCACCGGCACCATCTTCAAGGGTGTGACTCCCTTCTGGATCATGGACATCATCCGCCTGATGCTGCTCACCCTCATCCCCGCCCTGGTGCTGCTTTTGCCCGCGCGGATGTAGGGGCAGGCCGTTCAGTGCCTGCGCAGCCAGGTGAGGAAAATGATCAGCATGCCCACCGCGGTGGCGGCGGCCAGCCAGCCGGCCACCCGGATGGTGATGTCATAGAAGTCCATCCCGTCATCCTGCGGGCGGCTCCTTCGTCTTTCCGGATCGTCATTTTTCATGGCGTGGCCATGTTCTGTCCATGCGGGCGCGCAGATAGGCGGGCAGCACCTCATCGGGCATGGGTGCATCGGGGTGGTTGCGCTCATCCGCCTCGATATCCAGGGCCACCTCGGCCACCGGGATCACCCCGGCCCAGATGGGCAGGGCATAATCCTCCTCCTCGTCGGCGATGCCGCCGGCGCCGATCTTGGCCGAGGCCTCGGCGAGCGAAAAGGACAGAACCGTGGTCATCTTGCGCTCGGCTTCGCTCATCGGGCGCAGCAATTGCGTGCGGCCGGGGAAATAGGTTTCGATCATGGCGTTCAGCCGCGCCTCCTTTTGCTCCTCAGGCACCAGTTCGGGGCGCGCATATATCATCACCGAGCGGAAATTGACCGAATGGTGAAAGGCCGAGCGGGCCAGCTTGAAGGCGTCGAGAATGGACACCGTCAGGCAGCATGGCTGCCCCGCCGCCGCCTTCATCTTGCGCCCCGCCCTCGATCCGTGGATATAGACATGATCGCCCTCGCGCCAGTGCATGGTGGGAAAGACCGCCGGCCAGCCATCCATGATGACGCCCAGATGGGCCAGCGGCTGGGCATCCAGGATGTCATGAATGGTGATCGAATCGTAATGGGCCTTGTGATGGGCCCGGCGCAGGCGCGCCCTGTCCGAAGGCGCGGTTTTCTTCGCTTTGGCCATGAGCATTTTCCCCGGCTGTGGTGAGTTCAGATAACCCCGGCATGAAAATTACGATAGGTCCAGATTATTTTCTATAATGAGGCCAGTTTTTGAAAGTTAACTTGACATACATCAATTACATGACAGAATGACGCAGATTAGGGTCTGGTCTCAATAAAGGCGTGGATGCCAGCGGCAAATGCACAAGATATCAGCGGCCTTGTCTTGCCCACTAATAGTGGCGCTATTGGCGGGCAAGACAAGGTCGCTGAGATGCAGCGCATTTGTTGCCCGAAGGGGATGGCGGCCAGCAACAGGAGAGAAGCGCTTACGCTTGTAATGGCACATTTTTTCTATGGTCTCCTGTTGCTGGCCGCCAGACTGGCGCCACGTTTTTATTGAGTCCAGACCCTAGATGGACCATCTTTTTTCAAGGATGACCGGAGGCGCAATCCAGATGTTGACAGCTGTGCGGGCCGTGGCCATGGCCGCCGCGCTGGCGGGGTTTTCCCTTTCCGTCCATGCGGCAGGCGTGTCGGTGGAAGGCGCCTATGCGCGCCCCTCCCTGGGGGCGGCGCGCAATTCCGCCGCCTACATGACCTTGAAGAATGACGCCGATGCGCCGGACAGGCTGATCCGCGCCGAAAGCGATGTGGCCGCGCAGGTCTCCCTGCACACCCATCTGATGAAGAAGGTCGATGGCAAGGTCATCATGCAGATGCGCCCGGTCAGGGATATGCCCATCCCGGCCCATGGCGAAACGAAGCTGCATCCGGGCGGATTGCACATCATGCTCATCGGCGTGAAAAAGCCGCTCAAGCCGGGGGACAGCTTTTCCCTGAGGCTGATTTTTGAACATGCAGCGCCTGTCACCGTGCAGGTGCCGGTGAAAAGCCTGGCGGAAACCATGAAAGATATGCACTCAAGGCCCACCATGAAGATGAAGGCCGATTAGGCCCTCCGGGCTCATGGTAGCCCGCCGCCGCAAGGTCACTGCCCCCGGCCGCGCGGCGAAAAAGCGGGCCAGGCTCCGCTGTTGAAAGACAGCGGAGCCGCTTTTTTTTGTGTCAGGTCCCATGGGCCTGATGCAGGGAGACATAAAGGCTGCTGGCCAGGATGAGGGCGATGCCGGTCAGGGCGCAGGCGTCCGGGATCTGGCCGAAGGCCAGCCATCCGGCCAGCACGCCCCACAGGATGATGGAATAGCGCCACACCGCCGTTCTGCTCACCGGCGCGATGCGCACCACCACGATGATCAGCACATAGGCCGCTCCCAGAAACAGCGCGCATCCGGCCAGCATCAGCCACTGGTGCGGCTGCGGCCAGCCGCCCGCCGGGGCAAGGGCCCACAGGAGCAGTCCCAGCGCCTGCACCATGAGGATGTTGCCAAGGGCGATGACCAGGGCAGGGGCATTGGGCGGGATGTGGCGGGTGGAGATGTCGCGCCCGGCCACCCCCAGCATGGCCAGAAAGGCCAAGAGGGCCCAGATGTTGAACCCTTCCGTGCCCGGCCGCACCACCAGCAGCGCGCCGGTGAACCCGGCAATGACCGCCAGGATGCGCCGCGGCCCCACCGCCTCGCCCAGCCGCCAGGCGGCCAGCGGAATGATCGCCAGCGGCGAGAGGTTCATGATCGCCAGGATGTTGGCGATGGGCATGTGCAGCAAGGCGGTGAGATACAGAATGGTCACCGCCGTATCCCATGCGGCGCGGATCAGCACCGCCCGGTTTCCCAGCCAGCGCAGACTGGCCAGGCCATGCCCCGGCATGATGAGGACAAGCGCCAGGATCAGGGCCATGATCATGACCCCGCGCAGCGAGATGATGGCCCCAAGCGGCAGGCTCTCTCCGAGCATTTTCACCACGGCGTCATTGGCCGTATAGAGCGCCATGGTCAGGGCCATGAGCGCCCCGCCGCGCAGATCTTTCGAAAAAGCGGTTTTCATGCGCAAGGCTGTGCGCCATCCGGCGCGCCCGGGCAAGCAAAATCGCGCCAGCGGGTATCTCTATCAACTGTCTTAAAGACCATCCTCACCCCCTGCCAACCACCCCGATCATGGGGACACTGCGTGTTGTTGGCAGGGAGTGAGGATGGAGGCGCAAGTGTTTTCGGAGATAACCGCCGGATGATCAGCCTGTCAGGCAGGCGGCGAGCAGCGGTGCGCGGCCGGCCTGGATGTCCAGCCCGTGTCCGGCGGAGACGAAAAGCGTCTGGCCGGCATCGAGGGCCAGCAGCGCCGCCCCCTGCGTGCGCCAGCGGGAGGAGCCGCTGAGGGTGAAATACAGCCCGTCACGCTCCGCCGGTGGCAGGGAAAGCCGCGCCCCGGGCTCGAAAAGCAGCATGGAGACCTCCATGGCGCAGGCCCGCATGGGCGCGTCCTGTCCCAGCAGGGCGGCCCGCGCCGCCCCTTTGGCCACATCTTCCCAGCGCAGGTGGTCATGGGCCCCGGCCAGCGCCGTGGCGCTTTCATGGGCGGCATCGAGGGCTCCGGTCACCGCCTCCGGCAAGACCGCGCAGGCCGCGGCGCGGGAAGGGGCGAGCTGGGCCAGGGAGGCTTGCGAGAAATCGCATTCGGAGAGTTTCGACAGCATCTCCAGCACGCCGGGATTGCGCCCGCGCGCCATGAGGTCGCGCGCCAGCGCGCCGATGAGCCATGTCACGTCATGATGCAGGTCTTTGATGTCGCGGGTGAGGACAGTCACGGCGAAACTCCGGTCTTTCATCTCTGCTTGGGCTTTTCTTATCACGCCGCGGCCCGCGGCGTCCGCATCTGGCTCAAGATATGGTTATCGGCCCCGCCGGAGGGGTGTTTTCCCCACAGGATGGGCAAAATGGTGTTGTCAGCAGACCAGCGGAGGGCTAAAAGTGCGCGAGGCGCCACAACAACATCAATGCGCCAGGACAGGGCGGCCGGGCATTTTCCCGGCGGCAATATCACAGGGGAGGGGGGAGATGGAATATTTCCTTCAGCAGCTCATCAACGGGCTGACGCTCGGCTCCATCTACGGCCTGATCGCCATCGGCTATACCATGGTCTATGGCATCATCGGCATGATCAACTTCGCCCATGGCGACATCTTCATGGTCGGCGCTTTCGTTTCGCTGATCGTCTTTCTCATTCTGCTCTCCATCGGCGTGACCTTCATCCCTCTGGCCCTGCTCATCGTGCTGGTGGTGGCCATGGTGGTTACCTCCGCCTATGGCTGGACGGTGGAACGGCTGGCCTACCGGCCCTTGCGCTCCTCCTTCCGTCTTGCGCCGCTGATCACCGCCATCGGCATGTCCATCTTCCTCGAGAATTACGTCCAGGTGGTCCAGGGGGCGCGCGTCAAGACGCTGCAACCGGTGATCACCGGCGGCTACACCATCATGGAAGGCAATGGCTTCACGGTGCAATTGTCCAATATCCAGATCATCATCATGATCCTCACCGTGGCCCTCATGGGCATCTTTTCGTGGATCATCGCCAAAACGCCGCTGGGCCGCGCCCAGCGCGCCTGCGAGCAGGACAGGCTCATGGCCGGTCTGCTGGGCGTCAACGTCGACCGCACCATCTCGCTCACCTTCGTCATCGGCGCCGCCCTGGCCGCCGTGGCCGGGCTGATGTTCCTGCTCTATTACGGCGTGATCGATTTCTATATCGGCTTCGTGGCCGGCATCAAGGCCTTCACGGCCGCCGTTCTGGGCGGCATCGGGTCGCTGCCCGGGGCCATGCTGGGCGGTCTCATCATCGGCCTGATCGAGACCTTCTGGTCGGCCTATTTCACCATCGAATACAAGGACGTGGCGGCATTTTCCATGCTTGCCATCGTGCTCATCTTCATGCCCTCGGGCCTGCTGGGCAAACCGGAAGTGGAGAAGGTCTAGGCTCATGACCGGGACGAATGCAAAAAAGGGCCGTTTCGCCGCCGCGCTCAAGGAGGCCGCCATGGCCGCCCTGCTGGCCGCGGTTCTGGCCTCCTTCCTGCTGGGCGTGCGCACCATTCCCGCCGAGGGCGGCCTGAGCTTCTACTACCGGCCCATGTGGTTCGCCGTGGCGGTGGCGGGCGTCTTTTTCGGGCGGCTGTTCTTGCGCCTCATATGGTGGCGCGGCGACAGGACGACGCCGAAACTCTATGACAAGTTCACCTCGTCGCTGGGCGGAATCACCGAAGGCTGGGGCAAGTATCTGGGACCGGTGGTCATCATCGGCGCCTTCCTTCTGCCCTTCGTGGCCTCGCGCTATGTGATCGACACCTCCATCCTCATCCTTACCTACATCCTGCTGGGCTGGGGGCTGAACGTGGTGGTCGGCCTGGCCGGGCTGCTCGATCTGGGCTATGTGGCCTTCTATGCCGTGGGCGCCTATGCCTATGCCCTGCTGGGCACCCATTTCGGCCTGTCCTTCTGGGTGGTGCTGCCGCTGGCCGGCATTCTGGCCGCCACCTGGGGCATGATCCTGGGCTTTCCGGTGCTGCGCCTGCGCGGTGACTATCTGGCCATCGTCACCCTGGCCTTCGGCGAGATCATCCGCATCATCTTGCTCAACTGGTACAAGGTGACCAATGGCCCCGACGGCATTTCCGGCATTCCGCGGCCAACCTTCTTCGGCCTGCAGTTCAAGCGCTTCGGCGAGCATACCTTCCATCAGTTTTTCGGCATTCCCTACTCGCCCATGCACCGGCTGATCTTCATGTTCTACATCATCCTGCTGCTCGCCCTGCTGACCAGTTACGTGACCAACCGGCTGCGGCGGCTGCCGGTGGGGCGCGCCTGGGAGGCCATGCGCGAGGACGAGATCGCCTGCCGGGCGCTGGGCATCAACACCACCAACACCAAGCTCACCGCCTTTGCCATCGGCGCCTTCTTCGGCGGCCTGGGCGGCTCCTTCTTCGCCACCCGCCAGGGCTTCATCTCGCCGGAATCCTTCACCTTCATCGAATCGGCCATCATCCTGGCCATCGTGGTGCTCGGCGGCATGGGCAGCCAGATCGGCGTGGCCATCGCCGCCATCGTCATGATCGGCGGCTTCGAGGTCTTCCGCGAGGCGGCGCAATACCGCATGCTGATCTTCGGCCTGCTCATGGTGGTCATCATGGTGTGGAAGCCGCGCGGGCTGGTCTCTGGCCGCATGCCCACCATCTTTCTGGGCAAGGAGCGAAAATCGGTCTCTGGCGATCTGGTCAAGGAGGGCGAGGGATGAGCGATATCATTCTCCAGGTCGATCACATGACCATGCGCTTCGGCGGCCTGGTGGCCATCGACGATCTGTCCTTCGCCGCCCGGCGCAAGGAGATTACCGCCCTGATCGGCCCCAATGGCGCGGGCAAGACGACGGTGTTCAACTGCATCACCGGCTTCTACAAGCCCACCGAGGGCATGCTGACCATGACCCATGCCGATGGCGAGACCTTCCTTCTGGAGCGCATGGACGATTTCCGCATCGCCCGCGACGCCAAGGTGGCGCGCACCTTCCAGAACATCCGCCTCTTCGGCGGCATGACGGTGCTGGAAAATCTGCTGGTGGCCCAGCACAACCCGCTCATGCTGGCATCGAAATATTCCATCGGCGCCATTCTCGGCATCGGCGGATACCGCCGCCACGAGAACAAGGCCGTCGAGCTGGCCCGCCACTGGCTGGACAAGACCGGCCTTATTGCGCGCGCCGACGATCCGGCCGCCGATCTGCCCTATGGCGACCAGCGCCGCCTGGAGATCGCGCGGGCCATGTGCACCCGCCCGGAGCTGTTGTGCCTCGACGAGCCGGCGGCGGGCCTCAATCCGAAGGAATCCGATGACCTCAACAAGCTGCTCATGTCCATCCGCGACGAGGAAGGGCTGTCCATCCTGCTCATCGAGCATGACATGAGCGTGGTCATGGGCATTTCCGATCACATCGTGGTCATCGACTATGGCAAGAAGATTTCCGATGGCGATCCGGCCTTCATCCGCTCCGATCCGAAGGTCATCGCCGCCTACCTGGGCGTGGACGAGGACGAAGCCGGGGAGTTGGCCTCATGAGTGACGCAAGGGACAAGGCCCTGCTGGAGATTCGCGGTGTCTCGGCCTTCTATGGCAAGATCCAGGCCCTGCGCCAGGTGGATCTGACGGTGAACGAGGGCGAGATCGTCACCATGATCGGCGCCAACGGGGCCGGAAAATCCACCCTCATGATGACCATTTTCGGCCATCCCAGGGCGCGCGAGGGGCGCATTCTCTACGATGGCGTGGACATCACCGAAAAGACCACCCATGAAATTGCCCACATGGGGCTGGCGCAATCGCCGGAGGGGCGGCGCATCTTCCCGCGCATGACGGTGATGGAAAACCTGCAGATGGGCGCGCAGCTGGCCCCGCCGGAGGTCTTCGACGAGGATCTGAAGCTGGTCTACGATCTCTTCCCCGTCCTCAAGGACCGCTCCGAGCAGCGCGGCGGCACCCTCTCCGGCGGCGAACAGCAGATGCTGGCCATTGCCCGCGCCCTGATGAGCCGGCCGCGCCTGCTGCTGCTGGACGAGCCCTCCTTGGGGCTTGCGCCCTTGCTGGTGAAGCAGATTTTCGATGTCATCCGTGAGCTCAACGCAAAACAGGGGCTGACCGTCTTCCTGGTGGAGCAGAACGCCTTCCACGCCCTGAAGCTGGCGCACCGGGGCTATGTCATGGTCAACGGCGTCATCACCATGTCGGGCACCGGCGAGGAGCTGCTGTCCAGGGAAGAGGTGCGCGCCGCCTATCTGGAGGGAGGCCACTGATGGGCATCTATCCGCAAGGCCACTGGGCCGTCTTTCTCATCCTCACCTGTGTCTTTGGCGGCGGCGCGGCCTTCATGGCCGGGCGCGGCCTGGCGCTGAAGTGGCGGCCCCTGTGGCAGCTGGTCATCTACATGCTGATCCTGGGGGCGGCAACGCGCTTTTTGCATTATGCGCTCTTTCAGGAAAGGCTGCTGTGGCCCTGGGCCTATGTGGTGGACACCGCCGCTCTCATGGCCGGAGCCTTCCTGGGATTTCGCCTCACGCGGGTAAAACAGATGACCAGCCAGTATCACTGGCTCTATGAAAAGGCCGGCCCCTTCGCCTGGCGCAAGCGCGCCTGATCGGGATCTGGTCTCACAAGGGCATGGATGCAGATCATTCATCACCCAAAGGGAGTGGCGCCACCCATTCGGCGGCCCAAGCCCGCTCAAGTCTTGCGCAAATCTCTGAAAGTGCTAGTGTAAGCGCCGCCGCTAAGACAAGTCTTTGCGGCGGCGTCAAACCGTGCGGGCATCCGGGAAACCTGGCTGGAGAATCCGGCAGGTGCCCGCGGATCAAAGAGGGAGGTTGAAAAACCCACATGAAGAAGTTTCTCGTAGCTGCGGCGGCCCTGGCCATGGGCTTTGCCGC
>Ga0256833_1001348_pt1 | contig 18168 bp, 17 predicted proteins | sample 356284metaG_FD_190535 | JGI IMG/M metagenome (GOLD analysis project Ga0256833, IMG submission 190535) | Hydrothermal vent microbial communities from Mid Atlantic Ridge, Atlantic Ocean - 356-284 | ecosystem: Environmental > Aquatic > Marine > Hydrothermal vents | place: Atlantic Ocean: Mid... | reverse complement strand
ACCTATTTTTTACCGTTCCTTCTTTATAAAAAGGCATTTTTACAATTGAAAATCTCGCCTTTTTACCCCGGATATCAACCCAAATCTCCGTTCCGTCTTTAGCAAAATTAACCGGTACATACCCCATTCCGATGCCTTTCTTCAGGGAAGGCGAAAAGGTTCCGCTTGTCACAATCCCAATTTCCGAATCATCGTCATAAATTTTGTACCCATGACGAGGAATGTCTGTAGGATTTTGAGCCTCAAAGCCGACTCTTTTTCTCTTCAATCCAGCCTCTTTAATCTTCAGCAGAGTTTCCTTCCCGACAAAATCGTTTTTGTTTAGCTTTGTTATCCAGCCGAGACCGGCTTCCAGCAAATTTGTGGTTTCATCAATATCATTACCGTAAAGGCAATACCCCATCTCAAGCCTCAGGGTATCCCTGGCACCAAGTCCTGCGGGCTTGACCCTATCGTTTTCCAGGAGTTTGAAGAACACTTCTTCAACATCTTCTGGTTTAAGGTAAATTTCAAAACCATCTTCGCCAGTATAACCTGTTCGTGAGATGAGAGCATCTTTGCCAAGCACTTTACCGCGTGCAGCCCAATAATAGCCGATTTTCGACAAATCTATGTCCACTAATTTTTGAAGAACTTCCTCGCTCTCCGGACCCTGGAGTGCAAGCTCTGCAAACTCATCTGACCTATTTATCACCTCCACCCCGTATGCAAATTTATGTTCAAGAAGCCAGTTGTAATCCTTGTCAATATTGGAAGCATTCACAACAAGAAGGAAATAGTCCTCCAGTTTATAAACAAGGAGATCATCTATTACTGTTCCTTCGTGTGTGGGAAACGCAGAATACTGGACCTGAAAAGGGGCGAGTTTTGTCGGATCGTTTGAAGTCACGTAGGAAACAAATTCCAGAGCTCGATCTCCACGAACTTCAATTTCACCCATGTGAGAAACATCAAACAAGCCAGCATGGGTCCTGACCCATTGATGTTCTTTCGTTATACTCACATACTGTAGGGGCATTTTAAAACCTGCAAAGTCAACAATTTTTGCCCTAAGTTTTACATGCGCATCATAAAGTGGCGTTTTCTTTGACATCTTTATTCCTCGTAATAATCCTGGTTTTCAAGGAGCTGCTCAGGTGGAACATCCTTCCATACCCTTGCAGGTACTCCCAAAACTATTTTGCGTGGTGGCACATCCTTAGTTACAACCGATCCCGCAGCGACGAGCGCATCCTCACCAACAGTTATTCCGGGCAGAAACGTCGTATTCGCGCCAACCCTCGCACCTCTCTTTAATGTCACCCCTTTATGGTATTTAAACCTTTCCTTTGTCCTGCCAAGGAAATTATCATTGGTAAATGTAACCTCTGGGGCTATGAAGCAGTAGTCTTCAATCGTAGAAAGTGCAGTAATATAGGCCTCAGTTTCAATCTTACACTTTTTACCAATCTTAACCCTGTTCTCAACAGTCACGCCTCTACCAATGATCGTGAAATCTCCAATCTCAACGTCTTCACGGACAGATGCGAGATCAGCAATTAAGACCTTGTTTCCAATTTTGGCCCCTCTGTAAATTACAACATTGGCACCTATGAGAACGTTATCTCCAATTTCCAGGGGTGGCAATTCCTTATCCTTCGTAACAGCAGACATTGCCGCCTTCATGGGCAGTTTTCCAATAACTGTATTGTCATCTATCCTGACGTTTGCTCCAATTTGGGTGTCATCATGGATGACGACGTTGTTTCCAATCGAGGTATTGTCCCCGATAATTACATTTGCACCAATTATGACGTTATAACCTATCTGAACATTCTCTCCGATCTTAGCTGTTTTGTGTATCATCTTTCTTTCCTCCCTGCTTAAATTTTAGTGATCAAAGGTAGGAAAATCTATTCGATCCCGTATTTTTTGATCTTACGTATCAGATTCATCCTCGAAACTCCAAGGAGTTCAGCAGCTTTTCTCTTGTTCCACCCTGTATACTTCAGGGCTTCTATAATAACAGTTCGCTCTATATTTTCCATGTTGAACTCGCTAACATCGAACTGCAATACGATTTTGTTTTTTTGAGGGCTGGGAATCACATTTAGTGTTTTTCTTGAATATGATGACTTGAAATGTATATCACTGGCTTTTATGAGCTCCCCGTTAGACATAAGAACAGCACTTTCAACTACGTTTCGCAATTCCCTGACATTACCCGGCCAGGTGTAGGAGAGCAACTTTTGGTATGCATCAGGGGTAAATCTCTTCTTTTTTACATTGTATTCTCTAAGGAATCTTTTTAAGAAATATTCTGCAAGCAAGATCACGTCATTCCCTCTTTCCCGAAGAGGGGGTAAAATTATGTTGATAGTACTCAACCTATAATAAAGATCCTTTCTAAAGGCCCCTTTCTTAATAAGTTTGGTCAGATCAACATTAGTAGCAGCTATTACCTGGACATCCACCTCTTTTTCCTCTTCTGCACCAATGGCTCTGTATCTTCTGGTTTCCAAAAATCTTAAAAGCTTATTCTGTACATTAATGGGCATATTGCCAATTTCATCTATCAGGAGAGTACCACCATCGGCAAGCCCAACAAGACCTTTACGACTTTTAATTGCTCCCGTAAATGCTCCCTTTACAAACCCAAAAAGCTCTGATTCAAGTAAGTTTTCTGGAATGGTAGTACAATCAACCGGAATAAAGGGACCTTTAGCGCGTGTACTGTGTTCGTGGATATACCTCGCAAAGACCTCCTTCCCTGTACCGGTTTCACCCGTTAAGAGAATAGTTTTTACACCTGTCTCTGCAGCTCTTTTTGCAAGTCTCAGGGCTTCAAGGAACTTGGGATGCTCACCTATGATAACGATTTTTTCATGCTTTAACATAATTTACCACTAAATTATAAACTTTTCGAGTTTCTGTAGCTGTTTTTGACCATGTAAATCGGCTTGCAATCTGCAATCCCAATTCCACAAGCGTGCGCCTCTTCTGAGGATCAAGCACCAAACGTAACCCCTCAGCGATATTCAGAGGGGAAAACGGGTCTACCTTCACAAACCCACCATCTGCCAATTCCCGGAACACCTCAATGTCCGAGGCTACCACTGGTACTCCACACCTCATAGCCTCGAGCAACGGCAAACCAAATCCTTCATACAGACTGACAAAAACAAAAGCAATTGCAAGGTTGTAAAAACACCTGAGCTCTTTCCTTGTTACATATCCAACCTCAATAACCCTGTCTCTAATACCCTGTTTTTCAATGAGTTTCCTGTGGGATTCCTTAAGGAATCCACCGGCAATCACAAGTTGAACATTTTCTTTCAAATGGGAAAATGCAATGAGGAGATTATCTAAATTTTTCCTTTTCTCCGAATCTCCAGCGTAGAAGTAGAAACGCCTCTCAATACCAAATTTTTTATAAATAAAGTCGCACTCTTTGCTCTTCAACACCTTCCAGAAATCCGATACTCCGTGGTAAATGACAAAGATTTTGTCCTCAAACCCGGGAAAGTATCTCAAAAATTCTTTCTTCGCAAATTCTGAAATCAGTATCAACGCGTCAGGTTCCCTTTTTAATGCCCTTCTAATTTTTGCCGCAGCCCTACCTTCAGGAGAATCAATAATCGGGTATACATCGTGGATCGTTAAAATCTTGCCAATCTTCCCATTCTTTGGAAGATAAGCATCCGTGCCGTGAAAAATCTGAAATTTAACCGGGAAAATAGCTTTCTCCCCTATCTCAAAAAAAGGCCATCCTCTACTCCACAATCTCCTCAATCTGTTAGGGTACTTTAATCTTGAAATTTTGTAAAGATATTTGTACTCGACATCCAGCATGTGTGTTGTGAGTTCAAAAATGTAACTTCCTATACCACGTGGGATCTTATTTAAAACTGGTGTGACGTCTATACCCACCTTTAAAGACATTTATAAATGTCTCCCGCCACATAAAATGATCCAATGACAGCAATAACTTTATTCTCTTTATTCGTTATCAAAAATTGCAATGCGTCACAGGGTTTTTTGTAAACTCCTGCAACTTTTATTCCTATTTCTGTTGCAATATCGTTTAACAATTCCGGCTCCATTGTACGTGGAACTGAAGAGCCAACAAGTACAACTTCCTCCGCATTATTTTTCAGGATTTTTAGCATTTCTTCAATATTTTTATCTCGACTCACTCCAAATATCACATAAGGTTTTTCACGAAAAATTTCAAAATAGGAATTAAAAAACTCTTTCAGTGAAACTTTATTGTGGGCTGAATCAATTACTATTGTTTTCGAATTCTTTTTTACTATATCAAACCTCCCCCTCAATTCAATTTTCGAAAAATCGATTTTCTCCACTTTTAATAGCTTTAGTGCTTTATAAGCTACGGCCATATTGACTGCCTGAAAACGCCCCACGAGGGGGGAGAAAATAACATCCCCTTCGATATAGATCCTTGTTCCACTCTTCAAAACATCTATAATACCCGGGGAATCAACAACATAAAGAGGGGCATTAATTTGCCTGGCCATATCTCTTATGACCTGAAAGGCCTCATCATGATACTGAAATGTCACCACCGGATTTGAATTTTTGATAACAGCAGCCTTCTCAGCAGCAATCTTGTCAACAGTATCACCAAGAATCTTTGTATGATCAAGGTCAATTGGCGTTATAACCGTTAGAATCTGATCAACAACGTTTGTCGCATCCAATCGTCCACCAAGACCTGCTTCAAGCACGGTAAAGTCCACGTTCTCATCTAAAAAATATAAAAAAGAAATTGCAGTTAAAACCTCAAAATAGGTCCTTACACCATCGGACTTGACATGCGGTTTGATGATTTCAACATAACGAGCGAACCTTTCCTCGTGAATCATGGAAAAATTGATCCTGATTCTCTCGCGGATGTCTACAAGATGCGGAGATGTATAAAGGCCAACTTTGTATCCATTCGATATGAGGGCTGATGTCACGAGCGAAGCTGTAGATCCCTTTCCCTTTGTTCCCACTATAAGAATTGGGGATTTCAAGGATTTTTGAGGATCCCCAATTTCTTTCAGAAACTCCCTAAATGGTTTGAGTGAATCTACGTAACCTGGCCTGTATTCGTAGTTAATGAGTGAATAAAGGTAGGAAACTGCTTCCTCAAAGTTCATCTAACCGCTTGCCATTCTATCTTTTCTTCAGCCTCTTCTGATAAATTGAGAATTTCCTCAGAATCATCCTCCTCATACCTGACCCGTACCTTTCCCGTGAGTATATTAACTTCAAGCACTTTTGCAATTCCCTTGGGAGTTTTAATCTTCATCCCGACGTGTGGATAAATTTTCGAGAGTTCCTCGTAAACGGGTAGTTCAAACCTGAGACAGCACATCAACCTTCCGCAGACACCTGAAAGTTTTTCAGGTGCGGCAAAAAGATACTGCTGCCTTGCCATATCAAGTGTTACCGATGGAATCTCCTTAAGAAACAACTTACAGCAAAGCTCCCTACCACACGGACCGATGCCACCGATCTCCTTAGCGTAGTCACGAGCCCCCACCTGTGTAAATTCAACCCTGACATGAAGAAGCTTGGCAAGTTTAATAGAAAATTTGGACAACTTGTGCTTTCTTTCAGCGATATAGTCAAATTTTATATACCCGGTCTTGGCATCAAAATAAGTTTTTGTCAGTTTGATGTCCCTGTATTCCTCGTGCTCCCAGAGATAGGCTTTTGTCATATTCCGCATAATCTTTATCACGTCTCTATCAGGTGCCAGTCTCAAGCTTTCAATCTCTTTATCTACAGGTTTGCTCGACATTCCACGAACTTTCACAAGGATTTCATGCTCCTCTCCCCTGGGTTTGATAAAAATAAAAGTACCAACCGGTGGAATAGGACCGTTGTATTTAAACTTATCATACTCCCCCCCAATTATTGATACTTCAACTGTGGTGATAGGCTCTTCTTTAACAACATCTGGACTTCTATGTCTTTTCCGATGTTTCCTGAATCTTCTAAACATATTTTCTTAAACCTCCGGGATTCTGAAGGTTATATTTTAAAGCAAACCCTCCATATTCCCTATGAATTCATGACAAAAGTGGAAATTTTCGGCATTAAGGGATAAAATTATTACAAGTTTCAGTGCTTCTTGACATTGGCGTATAAAAATAAACTCATTTAACAACATGGAGGCGTTATTATGCTTGAAAACTTAATCTCAGAGGATCGAGTAATACTTGACCTTAAGTCAAAGACAAAAGACGAGGTGTTGAAAGAACTTCTTGGCGTCTTGAAGTTGCCGGAGGAAAGAGAAAAGATTGTACTTGATGCCCTTAAAAAACGTGAATCCATAGGTTCCACAGGGATAGGAAAAGGAATTGCAATCCCTCACGTCCGTAGCGTTGTACTTGACGACGTTTATCTTGTAGTCGGTCTCTCCAAGGATGGTGTTGAATTTGATTCACTCGATGGAAAACCTGTTCATCTGTTTTTCCTACTCTGTGCGCCTCCGCAGGACCCCGGAACCACATACCTCCTTACTCTGGGTAAAATAGCCCAGATTGCAAGAAAGCTTGCCAGGAGAAATGACTACATGGAAATTAAGACTCCAAAAGAGTTTGTAGAATATCTCTTAAAGCTGGAGGAGGAAGAAGAGTGAACAAAATACTCGAATCCCTCATTACACTCAATGATCTGGACCTCATGATCGAGGAGATAAAGAATCCCAATTATAGGGACCTCGGATTTGAAATTGATGTCAAACAGAAACTGGAAGCACTTGAAAAAGCAAGAGATGAGATCAGAAGTAAAATTCCCGAAAATATTTTGAGAAAATACGACATTTTGAAAAAGAGGTATGGAAGAGGTGTTTCACCAATAATTGGGGGAGTTTGTATGAACTGTTTTGTAAAGCTCCCCATTTCTGTGGTTTCACAACCACATGACAACAACAAGATAGAAACCTGTCCAAACTGCGGAATATTCATTTACTGGGCATGAAAAATCTGTCCATAGAAGAAGAAATTCGCATAATACAGAGGAATACTGTCGATCTTTTGCCCTTAGATGAGCTTCGCATGAAGCTGAAAAGGGTGAGAGAAACGGGTATCCCTTTGAGGATTAAGTATGGAGCTGACCCCTCAAGACCTGATCTTCACCTTGGACATTACGTCTGTCTCAAAAAGCTCAAGGATCTCCAGGACCTTGGCCACAAGATCATTTTTATTGTGGGCGATTTCACGGCTATGATAGGAGATCCCTCTGGAAAATCAAAGACCCGCCCACGATTGTCAGAAGAAGAGGTAAAAGAAAATGCCAAGACATATTTTGAGCAGGTCTTCATGGTGCTTGACCCTGAAAAAACCGAGGTTACCTACAATTCTCACTGGCTCGGTGCTCTCACATCAAAGGATGTGATTGAGCTTGCCTCTACGTACACCGTTGCACGGATGCTCGAAAGGGACGATTTTAAGATGCGTTTTGAGAAAGAGATCCCCATCTTTATCCATGAGCTCCTCTATCCATTGTTTCAGGGATACGATTCCTACGCCATACGGGCCGATATTGAAGTAGGAGGGACAGATCAGAAGTTTAACTTTGTCATAGCAAGAGACGTTCAAAAATATTTTGGCCAGGAACCCCAGGTTATCCTCACCGTTCCATTGATTGAAGGCACAGACGGTAAGTTAAAAATGTCAAAATCCTATGACAATTACATCGCTTTCAAAGATACTCCCGAAGATATGTACGGGAAAGTAATGTCCATTCCAGATCATCTCATACTCAAATATTTCAAGCTTGTTCTTTACTACGATGAAGATGAACTCAAAAAGGTGGAAAAACTTGTGAAGGTAAATCCACGGGATGCCAAGGCAAAATTGGCTTTTGAAATTACCCAGCTCTTCCACGGTGTGGAAAAAGCGAGGAAATCCGAAGAGCACTTCAATCGTGTATTCCGCGAGAGGCAGATACCTGATGAAATTCCCGAGTATTACTTGAAAAAGGACGGTGAGCTCATTGCTGACATTCTCTACAATTCGGGCCTTGTAAAATCGAAAAGTGAGGCGAGAAGACTCATCAAACAGGGAGGGGTCAAGTTAGACGGTGAACCGGTCAGGGATGAAACTGCAGAGTTAAGGGAAATTTCTACACCGGTCGTCATCAAAGTAGGTAAGAGAAGATTTCTCAAAGTGATTCCTGAATGAATTTTGTTCTCCTTATTTTAATTGCCCTCAACCTTCCCCTCGGAGAGAAGATTCTGATGAACGTATATTTTGGCCCCATTAAAGCTGGAATACTTAAGCTCGAAGTAACCCCCAAAATAGTCGAAGTCGAGGGTAAAGATTGCTACCACGTTAAAGTGATTTTGAAAACCACGGGCGCTTTTTCCTATTTTTTCAAAGTCCATGATGAGATAAATTCATACATCGACACCTCCCGATTTTACACCATCAAATATACAAAAAAACTGCTTGAAGGGAATTTTAAATTTTCGAGCAGTATGACGTATTCGCCAGATGACAGTCTTGCAAGGTATCCGGACACCACCATTAAAACCCCACCATTCCACGATCCCCTCTCACTCATTTACATTGCGAGGTCATCCATCGGAAAGGATACCTCACGCTTTATTTACCACGTGGACAAAATCACAACTACAGCACTAATCATCCCCGCAGGCTACGAAACCATCAAAGGGCGAAAGGCCGAGAAATTTGTCATAAGATTCGAGAAGGGAGGGTTATTCAAAAATGGTGGAGATTTCAACCTCTGGGTGGTAAAAGATTCGGCCTTTCATGAGCCGCTAAAGGTTCATTCCAGACTAAAATTTGGGAGTATTACCGCCTTTTTGAAGAAATACACCCCAGGACTATACTCCTCAAAACCCTAATTGCATCAACAAATCTTGGTCCTGGCCGGGCAAAGAGGTCAGCTTTTACCTTGAAAATACACCCTTTTTTAACTGCATTGACTTCGGCCCACCCAATCCTTTTTCTGACCTGTTTCGGATTCGCTCCAGGATAACTCAGCACAATCAAATCTGGATTTTTCCGGATCACGTCCTCCTGCTTAGCTACTAAATAGGACATCTTTACATCCCCAAAAATATTTCTGGCTCCGGCAATATGGATAATGTCATTTATAAATGATTTTTTCCCAGGCGTATAAAGTGGCCTTGGAGAAAGTTCAAAAAATAACTTTGGTCGTTCAGGTGGAATGGTTGATTTCAAACTATCCAGAATACTTTTCAAACTATCGACAACAAATCTCGCTCGTCTCTCCTTACCCGTTATCTTCCCAATCTCTATAATTGTCTTAAAAATTCCATCTATTGATTCTGGTGAAACCGCTACAACCTTGAATCCAAGCTTTTTCAATTTATCACTCACAAACTTCTGCATGGGCAGAGTTACAAAAACGTAATCCGGATGATATTTGATAATCTTTTCTACTTTCGGATGAAGCAGATCTCCAACCTTCGGCTTTTCCTTTGCCTGAGGTGGATAATCACAATAAATGGTATTTGCAACAAGTAAAGAATCAGCATGGAGTAAATAAATTATCTCCGTAACACTGGGAACGAGGGAGATTATTCTTAAACTGGCGACAAAAACTAAAATAAGTGACATTTACTCAATAATCCTCTTAAGGAAATCCATTGCATTTTCGAAATCTTTTTCCTGTGGGGGTCTTCCAAGATTCAGTATTCCATGCACAATGCCACCAATGGCCTTCTGTATGAGATAGACCCGGTCCTCATCTCCCACAAGTTTGACAAGCAACTTTTCATACATGTCCATCAGCTCCCTTTTATGCATAGCCCATTCTTTGATCTCACCCTTGCTATCAAACTCGCTCACCTGGTTAGATGCAAGGAACAGGAATTTCAGAAGATCGTAGTTCGTCCTGTAGAGCTCCATCTGGTGCTGAACGATATTGAAGAAAGAATTGTATGGGTCATCGAGGTTATAGTAAGACTTTGCAACTTCTAACAACCGTCTCCATCCCTTGGAGACAAGAGCCTCGATAATATCATCCTTGCTTTTGAAATAATAATAAATTGTTGGCTTTGTCAGATACACACTCTCTGCAATTTCCTCAAGTTTTGTTTCTTTTATCCCTTTTGAAAGAAATAATTTAAGTGCAGCTCCAAGGATTTCCTCTTTTTTCAAAGCCCTATCAAGTTCTTTCCTTGTCTTTCCCTTCATGTCCATTAGTATTAAATGAACGTCTAACAAAAGTCAACTTACACAGCAACGGAGTGTATACTATGTAACCTATGAAATTGAGAACCTTCCTGCATAAATCTGGAGCAGGTTCCAGAAGATTTTGCGACAGGATGATACGAGAGGGGAAAGTCACCGTCAACGGCAGAGTCGTGAAGGAGCCCTGGTTCGAAGTTGATCCTGAAAAGGACAAGGTGAAACTTTGGGGGAAGAATATCAAGTTAATCAACCCTAAAAGTGTGACCTACGCTTTTTATAAACCTGTTGGTGTCTCGAGTACGCTAAATGACAAATTCGCTGAAAAGACTATCCTGGATTTCACGAGAGATATTGGAACAAGGGTTTTTCCCGTGGGCAGGCTTGATAGAGAGTCAGAAGGATTGATGATTTTGACAAACAATGGCCAGCTTGCAAATTTTCTCACACATCCAAGATACCAGATCGAGAAAGAGTACATAGTTTATGTTGAAGGGAAGAAGATAAATCGTGATATTTTAAGGAAACTCACAAAAGGTGTTTACACCGACCACATGTTCTTTAAAACCACACAAGGTTCAGCTACTTCATTCAACAGGTAATCGCGGGGTATTCAGGATAGTACTCCGTGAAGGGAAAAAACGTGAAATCCGGAGAATCTTCAAAAAATTAGGATTTAATGTGACAAAGTTAAAGAGAATCCGCATCGGTAACTATTTTATGCCCCCTGATTTAAAACCTGGAGGAAAAATTAAACTATCACGTGCTGACATCAAGAGACTAACACGAAAAAACAGATTGAAGTAGGTTCAATCGACTAACAATTAAAGCCTATACAATCCGCGGTTTTCTCAATTTTTAGATTTCTTAACTTTCTTACCAAATTCTTTCCGGCATTTTACAAGAAAACATGAACACACCATAGACCTTAGTTTTGAGAATGCTGTTTTTACAGTTCTGTTTATCCATTCCATTTCAATCCCTCCTCTTTAAAAATTATATACGACTTTGATGGTATAATCTGCACTTTTTGAAAGAAGATTTCCGTTCAATTTTCTTATATTGTACATGTAAACTCCAAATAGCTTCAAAGATTCTGAGAGATTAACGTATGCAATTTGTTTTGTAAATAATAAATTCTGCTCTCCTACTTCGTGAATTCCTATATAAGGTTTCAATATAAAGTTAAATCTATGGATAGATATAATTCCAAATAACTGGTAAAGGGCTTCAGATGGTATTCCGCTTGCAGATTCATAGCTAATTCTGTCAAACTTGAAGCCAAGATTGAATATATGGAATGGAGTTGTTTTAACCTTCGCTGAAATCGAATAAGATTCGAAGCCAAGATTTCTCCCTTTCAGGACTGTGAGCGAGACACTTTGATAACTTGAAATAGTATATTCTAAATAACCCCCTAAGTAGGTATACGTTTTGTCTTCCAAATCCACGTTCAAATATGGCATACTTTCTTTCTGGAAAATAAAGGACAGGCCAATTTCATTTCTTGAAATCGTAAATGTGGCGCTTATATATTTATCAACAAGCGTGTCACCACTTGCAGACTTATCTACGAAATAGTTAATCTCAGGTTTAACTGATGCTTCTTTGCCAATGGGTTTCCCGTAAGCTATTTTAATAAAAGCTTCATTTATGTCATCAAAGTAAAGGTTACTTAAAGGGGTCAGGAAATTTTTATCCAGGTGCATAAACTGAAGACTCATGTCAAGTCCCTGGAATTCAGACCGCTTATAAATTTCTCCAAACAGCAAAGTTGATACAGTATCCTCTCTATGAGTCGCCTGCAGTTTAACACCAACATTATGTTTTTTAGAAATGGGAAAGGAGGCATCTGAAGTTAGAAATTTATAAGAAGATGGAGAAAATATATACTGGAAACCTACAGAGTAATTCCTTATCGGCGTCAGGGTAACTTTACCAAAAGATATAGTATCAAAGAAAGCATCCTGAACAATAAATAAAATTGTGGACATGCTCGGGGTCTTCGTATAGAACTTTATTCCACCTTTCAAATCATTAAAATTCCTCGTTCTTATAAGATTTACGGGTGTTAACAGAAGATCCCTACCTTCCATAAAAAATGGCCTCTTTTCCGGATAGTAAATTGGTTTTCTATTTAAAGGAATTTCCATAATATCAGCTTCTATATCAGAGAAATCGGGATATAAGGTAAGGTCCAGTAGTGTTGAGTTTCCCTTTTTAAGTCTAATATTGCCTCCATACATAAGAGAATAGAAGGAAGGTTTTCCCGATTCCCAATTTTTATAAGCTCTTATGTAGAAAGAAGGTAGAGTTTGAAATTTTGCAATATATCCATACAAAGTTCGTTTCTCTTTTGAAATCTTGTTAAAATCAACATCTATTTGGGCTATACCGCTCAATGATTGGAAGGACCCGGTATTACATATTGCCTGAAGTTCACCTCTATTTGCAATAAATCTTTCGATTCTTAATCCCCAAGCATGTTTCACATAAGTCATAGAACTCAATGGTATTATAAACATCATATTATACCCGTATCTGGTCCTCATTACTTTCACATCCCAGTTTCCGTCCCATTCTACAAATTTATCTCCACCTTCCGAAAGTATAAAATCTCTTTTTGTACCTATAGGATTTGCCTGAAATGCATACCCTGTATTACCTTTCCCCTGTGTATCCAGAACTATTAAGACCCAGTCGTCATTTAAAATATCTTCTTGATCGTCCTTTAAAATACTTGCAGCGATCTTAACCCTTTGATATGCCCTAATAAAGACAAAAAATGTATCTCCTCCTGCAAATCCAGTATAAAATAATGTGGAGTCAACCGGGTGAACATCCTCTTTTGGATAGACCGTAATAGTATGATACCATTTCTCCGGTGGAGAACTGATAACCTCCTTTAGCGTCTGTCTATAAACAGGTTTAATAACGATACAACTTAAGAGTACCAGGTTAAATATACCTTGCATTTTTTACCTCCTCACTATTAAGTATCAAGGTTTCAAATTTATACTTTTCTTCAATATTATAGTCCCCATGTAAAACAATAATCAGTCCCTTCCCTTTCTCTATTGTGGATTGCAATATAAGTTTTTTAAAAAATTCAACAGATTTTTTGTCGAGATTGGAGAATGGCTCGTCGAACATATAAAAACTTGCAGATTTTGAAAGTGCTATAAGAATATTCAGCTTTTGTTTTTCTCCAGCTGATAAATCTTGATATTTAAGATTTTTCCTGCCCTTTATAACCTCATCTTCTGCTATTTCTCTTAAATATTTGCTCTGTATCAATTTTAAATTTTCATCTATAAACGGTAATAAAAAAGGCGGGAAAAAAGCAACACTAAAATTTTCTCTGTAAGACTGTTTATCTATAATTTCAAGCGGAATCTCCCCATTTATAACCACCTTTCCCTTATCAGGCTCAAGGAAACCAGATAGTACATCTAATAGGGTAGTTTTCCCACTCCCGTTGTCTCCTTCAATAATATATCCACTACCCTTTTTAAATGTGAAGGATAAATTTTCAAATACTGGTTCCTCATCAAACTTCACACTTACGGATTCAAGCTCAATTTTTCTGACTTCGTTAATTTTTACCATTCTACGTGGAATTTTTCTTTTCATATTCTTGAGTTCTTCAATTCTCTGGATATATCCCACCGTGGTCTCTATTTCTACCAGAATATCTGAGAATTGTTCGAGAGGCATACTTATATATCCCATTAGTTGCATAAAAGCAATGAGTCCACCTATTGTTAACCGACCATGCATTATCTCATAAACTCCGAAAGAGAATATTAACAAAGGCATACTATCTGATATAACAGAGTAGAGACTACTAAACATAGAGGAAACCAATTGGTACTTTAATCGGCTATTTAAGAATTTTTGAAGCTCCTTTCTAATGGAAATTTCTGTTACATACCTGAAAGCATCGTTTATCGTTAAAACCATCTTGAAGGCCTGAATTATATAAAGGGTGTATTCCCTCATCCTTGCTTTTATTTCTTCTAATTGAACCCCCAGTTTTCTCACCTTTGTCCCCACAAAAATGCTCAATAAATAATACAGGGGGACAAATGAAAATACTAAAATTGTCAATCTCCATGAGATATGGAGACAGGCAACAAGTCCAAACAGAAAGATGAAGACCAACTTGATGGTAAACACTACGCTTTCAGTCAAAGCATCCTCGAGATTTTTTGGTTCTTCAAAAATCCTTGAGGCAAAATATCCAGTACCGTGTTCTTTAAAAATTCTGTAAGGTAGTTGCAAAAAATCATTAAATAGTTCATCAACAATCCTAAAATACATCGTATTTTTAAGCTTCTGTGCAAGCACTCTACTCAAGTAATTGGAAAACTCACGAACAATAACAATAAAGATAACCAGTACACTATATCTAAAAAGCTGTTGGAAATTTCTTTGAGGTAAAATATCGTCTATAATTTTCTTGAATAAAAGTGGCACAGGTATCTGGAGTAATGTACCTAAAATCAGTGACAAAAGCATACTGAAGAAGAGGAGTTTTGAAGAGAGTGAGTATTTTACAAAATATTTCCAATATAATCTGTAAGGAGTGTGATAATTCACATTTATTGCCCCACTTTTTTCGAAGACTTAAGTTCGTAAATTTTTACAAGTAGATCTTTTAATACATACCGCCACGGTTCACATACATTTTCACCTCTTTGCATCTTTTTATATGGGCATCCACCACCACAAATCGGAAGATATTTACAATCCAGACATTCCTTGCCGAGTGGTTCAAACAGTTCCCATTTTAAGACTCTCTTATCACCGTCATTATAACTTTCTACATGTCCAACACTTTCTTTCTCTCTTCCTACAAGATCAAAACATTTTTTTATACTGCCATCACTATCAATAAGATAATGGAATGGCGTAATACCCGCACAGAATACATAGGAAATGTCTGGATACCTTTCATAATCAAATTTATATTTAAACAGTAAGGGGATTATGGTATTGACATAAACTTTTCCGAATTCTTCCTCACTATAAAAAATTCCTCTATTCCCTTTATGTAATCTGTCACTCTCACCAGTTACAGGTGAAAAGTAAATTTCAAGTTTCTCTTCTCTATTGGGAAGTTTGGAGAGGATTTTAAGTAGTTCCTCTAAATATGAAATATTAGTCTTATCCACATTAACTCTTATTCTAATTATGAAATCCAAATCAGAGGCCAGAATTTCACTTATATTCTTGTAAATCGCATCAAATGTTTTCCGTTTCCCTCGAAGAAATCGACGAGCATCATGGATTCTGGGTGGTCCATCCAGAGTGATTTGAGCACTTTTAATATTAGCCTTATTGTAAAGTTCAAAAACTGTGTTTATAGAAAGTAGATATCCATTTGTAACAATATCAGCACCCAATCTAAAGTCATATTTGTTTTGCAATGATTTAAAAAAGTAACCAAATTTAAAGATTTTGTTTAACTCCAGGAGTGGTTCCCCACCGTAGTAAGAGACACTGACTTCTTCTGGCTTAAAAATTTTTATCCTTTCTTCAATGAATTTAGTAGATTTTTCAATTATTGATGCATCCATTGATACGTATTTTATGCCTCGTTCAAAACAGTACGGACATCTAAAATTACATGCTGTCGTGGGGACAATCGTAAAAAGAAGTTTTTTTGAAAACCATCTGTGTAAATGAAAATTTCGTAAATATTCCATCCGTTCGTCTATACTATTGTCTAATACAAATTCAGCGTCAAGAAACTCTTTAAGAATTTCTTGGTTATCACTTTTCCTCAGCTCTTCAATATTCTGATAAAGATAAGTGTATCTGGAGTTTAGGAAAACAAAATTTTTGTTTAGTATGTTGTAAAGTAGCATCCCGTTTCCGTATGGTATTTCTATATTGTAATAATTTTTATGATAATTTTTGTGTTTTGAACTTTTCATCTTATTGCTCCTGATATTATAAATCCCCACATGGAAGCTCAAAAGTTTTATAAATTGTATCTACTGTGTACTAATGTGAATTTTATGTACCACTACTAACTGTATCTTTTCGACATACTGTAATGAAACATCTACAGATCCCTATCTTTCTTTTTTCTTCTCCTATATGAATTATTTTCATGATGATACTTCTTATTTTATATTTTATTTTTTAGCAGTTCTTTAATCGCATATTGTGAGGAAACACCCGCAAATTTGGAAGTTTAACCGTTTATCCCCTGACATTGTTTGGGATCTGTTTATGTATCTCATTTGTATCACCTCCTTGCATAAGAGCCTCCATTTGGGTAATTTTATTCTAATTCAAAAAAAAAATGTCAACTTTTTGTAAAATGTTTATTATTTAACATATTTAATCATTCCCCATTTTTTGTGTATTGAAATATTAACATTATTTGAATCTCACTATGGGAGAAATAATTACAAAAAATGATTTTACAAAAATATTGATATACCCTCTTCGAGAATTTACTTTTTAGGACATGAAGGACATTCTCTTGAAGTTTCAAAAGGCGGAGGTCCAGGGGTATGAGCTATATTCATTTCTTGCACGTCATGCAGATAACAGGAATGCTGAAATTCTTGAAAGGATAGCCCAAGACGAATTAAACCATTACAGAATCCTTAAGAAATACACAGGGGTAGATGTTAAGCCGCCATTTTTCTCCACACTTGCTATGAAACTTCTATCATTCCTCCTTGGATACACCTTTGTTGTAAAAATGATGGAACTTAGCGAAAAGAAGGCTGAGGCCGGTTATGAGACCGTTCTGAATGAGATACCAGAAGCAAAGAAAATGCTTGAAGACGAGCAAATTCATGAGGATCGGCTTATTGGCATGCTCGAAGAAGAGAGAATCAATTACATAGGTTCCATGGTTCTTGGTTTAAATGATGCCATTGTGGAATTAACAGGAACTCTTGCCGGTCTTACTTTTGCCCTCAGGGTGTCAAAAATTGTTGGTCTTGCCGGTCTAATAACTGGTATAGCGGCTTCACTCTCTATGGCCGCATCCGAATATCTATCCCAAAAATCTGAAAAAACGGGCAAAAATCCGCTAAGAGCTTCTCTTTACACCGGTGTTGCTTACGTTTTTACTGTAGCACTGCTGATTTTCCCTTTCTTTGTCTTTCACAGTCCTTATTGGGCCCTTGCACTGTCACTTTTTGATGCCTTTCTCATCATTCTCATGTTTACCTTCTTTGTATCTGTCGTGAAAGAGGAATCTTTCCGAAGTCTATTTTTAGAAATGATACTCATAAGCTTCGGAGTGGCTCTTTTTTCGTTCTTGATTGGAATTATAGCCCGGGCAGTTTTGAACATTGAAATTTAATCCTTTAAAATTGAGCCTTTACCATGCGTAAGATTTTTTTCCTAATATTTCTAATCGTAACAAATCTGAGCGCAGCCCGCATTCTGTTCGATCTAACAAAGGCTGAGGATGCCGGAAATGCTGACTGGATGATCGACAACGATTATCCCTACCCTCAACCTCCCAATCCAACCAGTGGAGATGACTGGATAGGAGGAATCTCGGACTGGGGATTTGACCTCCATTCTATGGGACACGAAGTTGTTACCCTACCTCCCTGGGGGAGAATAACTTACAACGACCCAACTAACGACCTGGACCTTTCTAACTTTGATGTCTTTGTCGTTTGCGAACCCCAGGTTCCCTTCACACAAAGTGAGATCAACGCAATTCTGAATTTTGTCAGTAACGGCGGTGGACTTTTCATGGTCGCCGATCATAACGCTTCGGACAGGAACAATAACGGTTGGGACTCACCCCACATCTGGAACCAATTTGAACAATTCTTTGGCATACATTTTCACGTAACTGGTGATCCGGATAACTCTATTAATGAGGACCATACATATAACGTATCCTCAGCTCTTAACGACCCCATAACACACGGTCCAGCCGGCGTCGTCCACGGTATGTCCTTCTACGCCTCAACGGTGATGACCCTTGACACGACGGTAA
>Ga0256833_1001347_pt1 | contig 18168 bp, 26 predicted proteins | sample 356284metaG_FD_190535 | JGI IMG/M metagenome (GOLD analysis project Ga0256833, IMG submission 190535) | Hydrothermal vent microbial communities from Mid Atlantic Ridge, Atlantic Ocean - 356-284 | ecosystem: Environmental > Aquatic > Marine > Hydrothermal vents | place: Atlantic Ocean: Mid... | reverse complement strand
TGTTAATATCTGGTTGCCCTACACATCCAGCTAATCCAAGCATTGAAACTAATAAAATAGAAAATTTTGTAGTTTTTTTCATTTGCCTTTCTCCTTTTTTATTTTTTTGTTAAAATTTTATGGATATATTATATCCAAAAAAAACATAAAGGGGGCATAATGAAAAAACTTTTTGCACTTTTAATGATTGCACCAGCACTACTTTTAGCTGGAACACAAGACAATTTAGGTGTTAGTGGTGTTTGGGATAAAATTAATAGTTGGTTAAGCGATGGTTATGTGCAAAAAATAGTGGCAGCAATTTTCTTTGTAATCGGTGTGATGAGAGCTACTCAATCAATTTTACAATTCTTTATTATGTTAGGATTTGCTGTATTAATTTTCAATGCAGGAACAATTATTAACAAGTTAGCAGGAGCTACATTTTAGTAGCTTTTGCTTATTTTTTGGATATAATTTATATATCGTTTTTATTTTTATATGTATAAATTATATCCATAAAAGGAGAATAAAATGGATATACCAGAAGGATATGAAAAAATTTATAAATATACCGATAGTAAGCCATATTTCTTAAATTGGGAGATAGATGTTTTTATTGTTTTTTCTACTTTTTTTGGATTAGGACTTATGTTGGCAAATGGATTTTTACAATTGGTATTTTTTATTGTACTTGGAATATTTAGTGCAAATTTTTATTCTAAAATTAAAAATTCAAAAGTTAAAGGAGTTTTCTTTCATTATGCCTATATGTTGGGAATTAAAAAGACTAAAACTCTTTTACCAAGTTATATGCGATATTTCATAGGAGGATAAATGAAATTTGATAAGTTTAAGTTTAAATTAGATAAGTATATTTATGAAAATTGGACTTTTAGAATTGTAACACTTATTTTAGCTGGTGTTATTGCGTTAGAGGGATATTTAATTGTAGAAAAAGTAAATAATCAAAGAGTTGTAATTTTACCTCCAAAGATTACGAAAGAATTTTGGGTTTCAGGTAATCGAGTCTCTAAAAGTTATTTAGAGCAAATGGGAACTTATATTGCATATTCTCTTTTAAATGTTACACCTGATAATTCTAAAATGGTATTAAGTCTTATTCTTCCATTTGTAGAACCAGATTTTTACGCACAAGTTAGGAGTGCTATACAAGAGCAATTAGATTATATTGTAAATAATCAGATAAGTAGAGTATTTTATCCAGCTTCCATAGATGTAAGTAAAGCAGGAGTTATAAAAATTAAAGGGCTTATAAAAGACACAATAGGAAATAATGTAGTTAATCAATATACAGCTGAAGTTAATATTGGATATACAATAAAACAAGGGAGATTTTTTATCAATTCAATAATTGTAAGAAAGGCAAAATTATGAGAAAGTTAGTATTACTATTAACAGGTATTATTTATTCATTTGCATTGGTTGTAATTAATAATCCGAACGATACTATAAGAGTTTATATTTCAAAAGATAGTGTTAATAGAGTGGTTTTACCAAGTAAGATTTTAGATGTAGCTTATAGTAAAGAAAAGGGAGCCACTATAAAAGTGGTTGGAAATCAGGCTTTTATTAAGATAGTTCCTATTAAGGAAGAGAAGTTTGAAAAATTAAGTGGTAATGCTAATCCAAATGCAGTAAAACCTGTTGGAGAGCCAAAATTAATTTATAAAGGTAAGCCATTTGAGGCATATTTTATTACACAGAGCAAAACTTATTCATTTGTGTTTATTCCAAGAAGTATAAGACCACAAACTATAATTATTAATGATTTTAAACAAGACACAAAAAAAATATTAAGGTGGGAAACAGAAGATAATTACATAGATACGCTTGCTAAAATTAATAAAAGCATTTTAAATGGACTATCTCCATTTGGTTATAAAGTTATTTCTGTTAATAGAGTAGTTTATAAAGATAAAATATTTACTACAAAATTGAAGAATATTTATAAAGGTGTGCTTTATAAAGCATATTTATTCGATGTTTATAATAATAGTAATAAGCCATATAGATTAAATCCTAAATTCCTATATAACTTATCTCCAAAAATTCCAAAAGCAATAACAATTTTTTATAACAATAAAATAAATTATCTTTTACCTTACTCAAAAGCTCAAGTTGTAATTATTACAGATGGGAGTAAGTAAATGTGGGAAAAGATTTTAAAATTTTTTAGTGCTGATAAAGACCCTAATAATGCGGAAAATTTACAAAAGAAAAATATAATTGTAATTGGAATTGGACTATTTATAATTATGGTATTTGCAATGATGTTACTTGATAATGGTAATGGTAACACTCAAAAGGAAAAAATAGGGCAATTTAAAATTGTAAATGAAGAACAGGCAGTTAAAACAAAATGGATAGGACAGGCTTCTACTGAACTTCAAGTAACTAAAAGACAGGTAGAACAATTAAAAAAGCAAAATGAACTTTTACAAAAGCAGATAGAACTGATGAAGAATATGTTAAAAAAAAATATGAATAACATTGATAACTTAACAATGCAAGAAAAAAAGAGTAATGCGAAATTAAATAATAATATTAATAATAATTTAAATAACAACCCGAATAACACAGCTAATATAAATAGCACTGTTTATTCTAACTATCCTTTACCTCCTCAATTTCAAGGTCAAAACAATAACAATGGTATTGGAAGTGTACCTCTTTTAAAAAAAGAAATAGTTGTTAGAAAACAAAAACTACCAGACGCACTTGCATATGTAAATATATCTCAACCTGAAAAGCCTAAAAAAAAAGAAGAGCCTAAACCTGAAAAAGTAATAAGCACAGGAACTATTACAAGAGTAATTCTACTTGGTGGAATGGACGCACCTACAATGGCAAGAGCTAAAACAAATCCTTTACCTGTTTTGATGAAAGTTACTGATTTATCTTTTTTGCCTAATAGTTGGAGGATTAATATTAAAGGATGTTTTATTTTAGGTGAGGGATATGGGGATTTGAGTAGTGAAAGAGCATATATTAGAACTACAACTTTAAGTTGTGTTACAAAAGATGGCTATCACATTGATACGCCTTTTAAGGGTGCAGTATATGGAGAAGATGGAAAAGTTGGATTAAGAGGAAGAGTTGTAACAAAACAAGGAAGTTTAATTGCAAGAACACTTATTGCTGGATTTTTACAAGGTGTTAGTGAAGCATTTAAACAAAGTAATACCATTGTAAGTGTTAATCCAAATGGTGCTACACAAACTATTAATCCTGATAAAGCTCTCCAAACAGGAGTATATAGCGGGATGAGTAGTGCTATGGAAAAACTTGCTAACTTTTATTTAAAAATGGCAGACCAAATTGCACCTGTTATAGAAATTAGTGCAGGTAGAAGAGTTGATGTAATAGCAACAGATATGATTAAACTTAAACCTATTGAATTTATGAAAAAAGGACAAAGATGAGAAAGGCATTATTGAGTGTCGCATTAATAACAGGGCTTTTTGCAAATAGTTTGGTAAGTAGCATTGAAAAAGATTTAGTGCAAAGTATAGTGCCTAATACAAAAATAGTAAAAGTAGCACACACTCCTATTGATGGGCTTTATAAAGCATATTTAGAAAATGGGAATATCATTTATGTGTATCCGTATAAAAGATTAATATTTTTTGGTGAGATATATACAAATAGTGGAATAAATTTAACAGCACTTGATAAACAAAGATGGCAAAATGAAGTTGCTAAAAAACAATTATCTAAATTAAGTGTAAAAGATTTAACAAAATACTCATTTATTCAAAAATTTGGAAAAGGTAGCAATAGATATGCTTTTGTAGTATTTACTGACCCAGAATGTCCTTTTTGTAGAAGAGCTGATAAATTTTTAAAAAACAAAAATGTAACAATTTATACTAATCTTATGCCTTTATCTTTTCATCCACACGCAAGAGCTTGGAGTTTAGAGATTTTAAGTAGTAAAGATAAACAAAAAGCATTTGAAAAGATAAGAGAAACAAATAAAGACTTAAATGTTAGAGTTACTAAAGAAGCAAAAGAGAGATTAAAAGATATGCAAAATGAAGCAGTTAATTTAGGTATTAGAGGCACTCCTACCTTTTTTGTAATTGATTTAAAAACAAATAAGGTAGTTGATACTATTCAAGGTGCAAATATTTATAAATTAAAAGAATGGCTGAAAAAGGATGAAAATGAAAAAACTATTAGCAAGTAGCGGACTAATTTTTACATTTATGTTTAGTGGTTGTAGTATGATGCCTTATCACGACACTTTTGAGTGTAATAAAGGTGTTAATACGCACATTTGCGAGAGAGTTAGTGATGTTTATGAAAATAGTGATAATTTAAATAAAGGTTATAAAAGTAATAAAATTAGTGATAATGAGAATGATAAATTTAAAAAAGAGCTTTTGTTTTTAAAAAGAGAGAATAGAGATTTAAAAAATATGGTTGAAGCTATAAGTTATAATTTATTACAAAGACCTATTAAGGTGATAATTGTAGATGAGACAAAAGAGATTAAAAACAAACTAAAACAAACAAAAATAAACTTGAGTGAGCCTAAGAAAATAAATAAATATATAAAAGTTTGTGTTGCAAATGCAAATGTAAGAGCTTTGCCAAATTGTAAAGCAAAAGTTGTTAAAGTAGTTAAAAAAGGGACTAAATTGTATGCTTTAAGTGTTAATAAAGATGGCTGGATTAAATTAAAAGATGGAGACTATATTCACAGGAGTGTAACAAATGAGAGCTGCAATAATTAGTATGTTAATTGCAGGAAGTTTATTTGCGACTTCTCTTGATAGAAGAGTAGAACTATTAGAAATGGCAGTTGTTAAATTGATAAATCAAAATCATAATCTAAAAACTAATTTAGATTTATTGAAAACTAAAATCGATATGCAAAATAGACAAATAACTTTACTTAATGAAAGAGTTAATAAGTTAAGCAATTTAAAAGTAAAACATTTTGCAATTGTAAAAGCAAGTCTTTTAAATATTAGAGCTTTACCTAATACTAAAAGTAAGATTGTTGGAAAATATAGACAATTTGATTTAGTTAGAATTTTGGAATTTGTAAGAAATAAAAAAAATGAATTATGGTGTAAAACTCCAAAAGGTTATATTTCAAGCTATTATTTAGATATTTTTGAAAGGATTAGAAAATGAAAAGATTATCTTTTATTGGTATTGTAGCGGTATTTTTTATTGGGTGTGCTAATACACAGCCACATCCTAAAAAGATTGAAGACACTAAATTAAAAACAATTGAGAGTTTTGTAAAGGGAGAAAAGATTAAAAATCCGACTAAAATAATAGCAAAAAATCTTAATAAGCCTGTTGATGTTAAAGAAGTTAAAAAAGTTTTATTAAAAACTAATCCTATTTATGCTGAAAAAAATAAAAGAGTGGCAGTAAAAGAGAATTTTAGATTAAGTCCTAATATGCCACTTTATAGACCACCAAGATTTGCTGAAATGTATGTAATGCCATATGTTAGCAGTGATGGAATTTATCACGATACACAAAAAGTATGGATTAAAATTAAAGATGGTGAGTTTGTTCTAAATACAAATCAAAAAGGTAATACTAATCCAAGAGTATTTAATCCATTAGGAGAGTAAATGAGTGCATTAAATAAAGTAAAAGACAAAATAAATGAGCCTTTTAAAGATATAGTTTCTTTGCCTGTTCATATTTGGAATAGCGTTTTTAAAAGGTATAGAATTAGCGATTTTTTACCTTATCGTTTATATGATGATAAAGAAGGTATTTATTACAATAATGATAATTCTTATGGGGTTGTTTTTGAGTGTGAGCCAAGAATTAGAGCTGGGATAGATACAGCAAAAGCAGTCAATGAGATGATTGAGAAAATGCCAGATGATACTTATTTACAAATTCATCTTATCGGAAGTCAAAATATATTACCTATATCTGAAAGATGGAAGAATGAACATTTGGTAAGAAATGAAGAGCTTTTAAAAGAACTTATTAATGCTACTTATGATATGTATTTAAAAAAGACAAAGAAATACATTGACGAAGAAACAATAAAGGGTAAATTATTAAATTATAGATTGTTGATTTCTATTAAATCTATGAATAAAGATAAATTAATAAATTACAAAAGAGATATTAGAAATATATTAAAGACTAATCAGTTTTATCCAGAAGAATTATCACCTAAATATCTAAAGCCTATATTATGGGAGTTTTTCAATCCAAACCATAATATAAAAGACATCCCTTCATATGATGAAAATATTCCATTAAATAGACAGATAATAGCAAGTGATACTAAAATTAGAGTTACTGATGATTATATTAATACAGATGGAAAATATTGGATTAGTTTAGCACCTCAATCGTTGCCTAAATATATGTCAATAATGGATATGAGTTTAAAACTTGGAGATTATATTTCAGCTTCACCATCATTTTTTCAAGATAATTTTATCATTACTTTATCAGTAAGACCTTTACCAAAAATTCAAACTAATAAGGTTAAAGCCTCTCATCAGACAATTTTGTCTCAAAGATGGGATGAAAGAATTTTTAGAAAATTTGCAAGAGTTAAGGAAGAAAGTGTAGAAATTTTAGATAGGATTGATGTTAATAAAGAGAAATTATATGCAATGGATTTGAATATGATTATTAGTGGGGATGATTATGAGGAAGCGACTTATCACGCTAACAATATTAAAAATATTTGGAATAAGGGAGGAGAATTATCAGGTATCTATTTAGAAGAAGCAAAAGGCATTCATCAGTTAAACTTTTTAGCTTCTCTTCCTATGGGAATTAACGATGAGTATGTATTTGAGGTTACTAAAAAATATAGAAGTATGTTTCCTAAACAGATATCACAATTTGCACCTATGGAAGCTGATTTTAAGGGGCAAGGAAGTAATTTTGCTTTAATTTCAAGGAGAAACCAATTAGCTACATTTGATTTATTTGCGAGTAGTAAATCATTTAACGGATATGTTGTTGCTACATCTGGGGCTGGTAAATCTGTTTTTTTACAAACAATAGCACTTAATAGTTATGCGAGAGGAGATAGAGTATTTGTGTTAGACTATGACAACTCTTTTTATGGATTATGTCAGTCAATTGACGCTCAATATGTTGCTTTAAATCCAAATAAGCCTATGAGCTTTAATCCTTTCAGTGAGATAAAAAGTTTAGAGCAATTAAAAGAAGATTTAGCATATTTGAGTGAATTTATATATATGCTGGGTAGTAATAAGAATGAGGCAAAAAGTCTTGAAGAAGAAAAACTTATAAAGACAAGAATTCAAGAAGTTTTAATTGAATTATATATAGAATATGGAGATAAGTTAGAAATAACACATATTAGAAATAAATTAAAACAGGAAAAAGATAGCAGATTTCAGGATTTTGCAACGCAATTAGGGGCATTTTGTAGAGATGGGATTTATGGAAAATTTTTTGAAGGAGCTAATGAATTTAACATTAATAAAGAGTTTATTGCAGTTGAATTTAGAGAAATGAGCGAACATCCAGATATTAGAGACCCGATAATTATGATGTTAGTATATCATATAAATCAGATGATGTATTCCTCTGGCGATAGGAAAAACAGAATTCAAATTGTTTTGGATGAAGCACATAGATTTTTAGGTAAAAATCCAAGAATGGATGATTTTATCGAACAAGCATACAGAAGAGCAAGGAAATATAATGGTAGTATTATCCTTGCTACACAAGGATTTGATGATATTTATGACCCTGTAAGTGGAGGATTAAGTAAAGCTGGAAAGGTTATTATTGCAAATAGCCCTTGGAAATTTTTCTTAGCACAAACTGAAACAAGTGTTAATATGTTAATAAAATCAGGAGTGTTTAATCTAAATGAAATAGAGGAAGATATTATTAAATCAATTCATACTTCAAAAGGGCATTATTCAGAGATTTTTATTATTACACCAAATGAATATAAGTTGCCATATCGTTTAATTATGAATAAATTTTTCTATTATATTACAACTACCGACCCAAAAGATAAAGAGAAAATTAAAAAATATACTGATTTAGGATTTAGCTATGTTGAGGCGATTAGGAAAGTTATTGAAGAAGAAAATAGTTAGTTTATTTATTTTATTTTTTTTAGTGTTTAGTGTAAATCTAAAAGCAAAATGTTTTGCTAATCCAAGTCAGCAATTAATAAATATTACTCATTTGTGCTATTCGTGTATGTTGCCTTTAAGAATTGCAGGAATTACTATTTTGCAAGGTAATATGCCAGACCCGATGGGAAGTGTTGGAAGTCCAATTTGCATTTGTCCCGCTCCTCCACCTATTTACATTAGAATAGGAATACCTGTAAGTTTTTTTGAACCAAGTAGAATGATTGATGTTGTAAAAGACCCTTATTGTATGGTGGGATTAGGGCTTAATATGAATATTCCATCTTTACATAAAGGAAGTGAAGCAAGTGATTTAGAAGATAAAAGGCATACATTTTTTCAGGCACATTATTTAATATATCCTGTATATTCAGTATTAGAAATTATGACAGATTTTATCTGTTTAGAACATACAGGGGTAGATGTAGGATATTTAACAGAGCTTGACCCTTTATGGCAGGATGATATTCTTACAGCATTAATACAGCCAGAAGCTTTATTATTTGCAAATCCTATAACAAATATGGCTTGTATTTCAGACGCAATATCTTCACAAGTATATATGCCGCTTGACCCTTTATTTTGGTGCAAGGGGAGTTGGGGAAATGCTTATCCGATGACAGGAAATGTAAATAGTGGGGATTATGTTCAAGCAAGTGCAAGTGTTGCAGGTAGTTTAATTTATAAACTACATAGGCAATTAATTTTATGGGGAAGTTGGGGACAAGCTGGTTTATGTGGATATTATCCAGCTCCTATTTGGAGGAAAAGTGCTTACAGATTGCAGTTATTAGCACCTGTGCCACATCCTATGGGAATAGTTATAGGAGAAACGGGACTTAAATGGGATTTTGCAAAAAATCCTCCATTTAAAGGGGATAATTTTACATATTTTCTATTCAAAAAAAGGGAATGTTGTGCGTTTTAGATTAATTTTAATAGGACTTTTTTTTATTCCTCTTTTTGCAAAAGAGGTTATTTTTTATGTTGGAAAGACATATCCATTTGCAGAGGAAAATTTTATAGTAGCTATTCATAACTATATTAGGACACATAAAAAAGAGATAGAAAAGAAATTAGCAAAAATAAGACAAAAAGCAAAAGAGCAAATAAAAGAGTGGAAGCCAAAGGGAATAGACCCTCTTACACCAGCAAGAAAAAATCGGGTGTTTTATCCTGATTTAACATATACACTACCATTTGATATAAAAGACCAATACGGGAGAGTTATTTATCCAAAAGGTTTTAAGTTTAATCCAGCAAGATATGTCCATTTGAGTTATGGAATTATAGTTATAAATGCGAATAGAAAAAAAGAGATAGAGTGGCTTAAAAAAAGCGGTTATTTACATAGTATAGCTTGGAGAATATTTATTACAGATGGAAGTTGGTATGATACTATTAAAGAACTGAAACAGCAGGTATATTATTGTCTTCCACAAATTGAAAAAAGGTTTAAATTAAAACATACTCCATCAATAATTACTCAAGTAGGCGATAAGATAAGAGTACAGGAAATTTGTTTAGATTGTAATAATTCTAAAAAATAGTTTTTTTTAATTTTTCTTATGGATAAAATATATACATATTTGCTATAATTTCTAAAAAAAGGAGAAAGGATGAAGATAGTAAAAAGAAGTAAATGTGGTGTTTTATGGAATGAAAAAGGTTATTTGCAAATAGGATTAAGTAGATATGATGTAAAAATAGTTAAAAATGAAAATCAGAAAAATGAAAATTCTCCAAAGTGGAAATTAGTTTTAGTTGAAGGATTGAAAGAGAAATTTTTATGTAATTTGTTTGAAAAGAAAACTAATGCAGGAAAGACTTATTTTAATGGAACATTAGAGCTTGGTTTTGGAGAGATGGAGATTAAAATTTATTCAATTGACAAAGATAAAAGAAAAGATGAAAAATCTCCTACAAGTATAATGTTTGGAAGACTTTTAATGGAAGATATAGAAAAGAAAAATGAAGATATTCCAAGTGTTGATATAGATGAAGAAGAATTGCCATTTTAGGGGGATAAAATGAAGAGTTTAAGCCAAGAATTAGGATTAGAAGTTAAAGATTTTTGGTATTTAGCAAGATATTATTATCCTGATATGGAGGTTAAAAATATTTCAATTCAAGAGCTTGAGTGTGATGAAATAGATAAGATACTTGAAGCGATTGAAGAGGATAAGAAAAACGAAAAACTAAAAGAAGAGGAACATTTAAAAATAAGTCACGATGTTGCATTAGCAAACTTAAATAATTTAGAAAAAATATTAAAGGCTATTAAGAAGAAGAAAAAATGTGATTTAAAAGAGGTGGCAAAAAAATCTGAAGAAGCGGGAATTAATGCAGTATGGAATATTTATAAAAAATTTGATAGTGCAGTTGATAAAATTTTAAGAGAATTTACAGGAGAGAAAAAAGAGGAGCAGTTTGGTTTAAAAGATTTATATAAGAAAATAAAAGGATGGTTTAAAAAAGATGAAAAAGATAATAATTAGTTTAATTTTTTTCTCGTCTTTTTTATTTGCAAAGTTGTTTTTTAATTTAAGTGACGCAATTAATAGTGCTAAATGGAATGATAAGCCTATTTTAGTTTTTATTGTGTCTTCAAATTGTCCTCATTGTCAAAATTTAGTGCATAGCATAGGAAATAATAAAAACTTTTTTAGGTGGATTGTTAAGAGTTATAATTGGGTAGTTATCGATGTGGCTTTTAAAAATCCACCAGCAAGTGTGTATTTTGATGGGTATGTGCCTACAATAGAAGTATTTACACCAAATATGCAGTTAATTAGCAGACCTATTAAAGGGGAAGTGCCTTTAAATATGCTTTATCAGTATCTTAATAATAATTTACAATTATATTATCGATATAGGAGTAGCAATGACTATTAAAAAAGAATATTTAAAAGAGTTAAAAAAAATTTATAATGTAAGTGAGATTGAAATACTTAATTTATTACTTCAAATAATAAATAGAAAGTTTAATACAGGCGAGATATTTGTAAGAAATGAAAAGTTGTATGAAAGGTATATAAACTTACTTGGAGAATTCAAAGAGAGGAGATTTAGGCTCTCAAAAAAGCATATTGAAAGTATTAAAGAAGAACTTGTAAATGAATTAATTAAAAAAAATTTAAAGAAATTAAAAAAAGAGTGGTTGCATAAGGTTTGTGAAGGGAAAGTAAAGGAAATTAAAAATAATAATTATTATATTGATTTAGATATAGATTGTATAGATTGTAAAAATTGTATTTATTATTTACCTTTTCAAAAAACTAACAAAAGGTATAAGATAGGAGATAAGGCGATTTTTCATATTAATAGAATATCTTATAAAGATGGAAAAATATTAGTTAGATTAGATGATTATTCAGATAAGATTACTATACATCTAATAAAAAAAATATTATCAGGTTTTTATATTAAAAAAGTAAAGATATATAAAGATTTTATAAAATTAAAAGTTTCACCAGAGCTTCCAGACCATAAAAAAGAGTTATTGGAACTTACTTTAGGTAAAAAAGTTTATCTTTTAAAGGATAAGGATAATAAATGAGTAAATATATGGATAATACTCAAAATATAAATGAAAATAATATAAACAATTCAGCACCGATAGATGATACTACATATCAGCGTCCTACTTCTCTTTTAGGAGCTTTATCAGTAATACAAAGATTTTATATAATTGAAAGTAAATCCACAGAGGACTTGCCAAAGGATTATTTTACATTACAGCAAATTTGGGATTTTTTCAAAACGGGATTTAAGAGCGGTTTTATTGAAAGTTTATTGTTTTTTGCAATGCTTCCATTTTTGCAAACAATTTATCCATCGTTTAAATTATATTTTTTTAATGCTCCACTTAGTGAACAAGAAAAATTAATTTTGAATTTAGTTAGTTTTTCTCCATTAGTTATTTCTACATTCTTTTTAATTTTTTTAACTAAATATTACAAAGGAGCTGTAACTAAAAGAGCGTTAGGAAGTCTATTTTTAGGTAGGAGTGTTGCATTTGCTATAAAAGGTAGTATAGTTTACATATTGTTGATGTGGTTAGCACACAAATCTTATTCAGACCCAAACTTTATTTATAGTTGGATTAGTGCTTTTGGATGGCTTATTGAATTATTTGTTCCTTATCAAATAAATCAAGAGTTTTTATATATGTATTTTTATAAATTTATTATTCCAGCACTTACTATAACAGCAAAGGAGATACTATATTCAATGGTATTTTTTGCACTTTTACCATTTTTTACTTTATTTCTAAAAGGATTAATAAATAGGAAAAAACAAATTGATAATCTTAAAGCATATGAAGAGTATTAGAGTAAAAATCTTATGTTAAGAGGGGTAAAAATGAATATAGATTTTGAATATGAAAAAAAATTTTTAGATGAATATATGGAGAGTTTGAAATATTTTAAGCCTTTTTTATTTAGAAAAATGTATAGGACAGGTTTATTGACAAGTATTATAGGTAAGGAGCTTGGAATTGAAGATACAGAGTTTTATTTAGCTGGATTTTATGCAAATATTGGATTAATGGCAGTTTCAAAATTTGTTGAATTACCAGAAAACTTAACTGAAGAACAAGTAGAACAAGTTAAAAGGCATCCTGTATTGGGATATGAATTTTTAAGGAAAAAAGGATTAGAAAATACCGCTAAATATGTTTATTATCATCACGAGCTTCCAGATGGAAGCGGATATTTAGGAATAGATAATTATCCTGTTGAAAGTGCTTATATTAATATTGCTGATACTTTTGAGGGGCTTATATCTCCAAAGCCATATAGACCGCCATATACTCTAACGGAAGCGTTAAATATTACATTAAAGCTATATAAAAATGGATTAAAAGTAGAAAGGGAAGCATTAAGCACAATTGAAAATATTTTAAGGAAGTTTTACGATGATATGCTCCAAATGTATTAGTAGATTAGGTAATTTTTTTAAAAAAAAGAAAGATGAATATGTTTTAATAGGAAAAGGATTTAGATTAGATGATATTAAACACGAGGAATTGGTTGATATTAAACTAATGGAGAACAATAGAGTAAATCATATGTTTATTTTTGGGGCACCGGGCGTGGGGAAAACACGTCTTTTAGAAAACATTATCGAACAAGATATTCCAAGAGGACATAGTGTAGTTATTATTGACCCAAAAGGAGATATTGACCTGTTTAGCAAAGTTTTTCAAGTTGCCACTAATTGCAAAAGACAAAATGATTTAATGTTTTTAAGTAATATTTATCCTGAATATTCAATTAAAATTAATCCATTAGCACATTATTATCAAGTTGATGAGCTTATAGACCACACAATGGCTGGTGTTCCAGCCGATGATGACTTTTTCTACAATGTTGCAAAAGAAACAGCCACAGCAATTATTAGAGCAAGAGTGTTAATCAAAAAAGTTACTAATAGTAAAGAGCCACTTACTTTTAGAGAAATTAGTAAATATTGCTATTATGAGGGGCTTAATAAGTTAAGAGATGATTTAAAAAGTATTCAAATTAGTAATGATGATTTTGATTTAAAACAGGAAAAAGAGTTTGTAAGTGAGATTTTAGATAAAATCTTATCATCTCCACAGGACTATTTTAGTAAAGTTACTTCCACGTTAAGAACTACACTCACAATTATGACAAGTGGTAGCGTTGGAAAGGTTATTGGTAATGTAAAAAGTAATGTGTTTATCGATAAGTTAGAAAATGATGAACCCATAATTCTTTATGTTATGACAGGTAGTTTATTAAGTAGGGAAACAGCACCTATATTAAATAAGGTAACTCTTTCAATGATACAATCCTCTATTGGTAGAACCTATATGAGTGGGAAAAAGTATAAACATAGACTTAATCTTTTTATTGATGAGGGAGCAAGTGCGGTTTATAGAGGAATTGAAACTATTCCAGCACAAGGAAGAGGAGCTAATGTTAGTGTTACATTTATTACACAATCACCAGCAGATATGATTGCAGTCATAGGAGAAGATAGTGCAAGAAGATTGATGGATTTAACCTCTACAAAAATAATTATGAGACTTAATGAAGAAGAGAGTGCAAGGATTATTAGTAGTTATGGGGGTAAAATTAAGACTTATAGCCCTATACTCAACACAAATGGAGGAGTTATGACAAGAGAAGTTGAGGAAATTGCAATTAAGCCAGAGGATGTATTAAGACTAAAAAAAAGAGAATTTTTTTATTTTGGATTTGAGGGAGAGTTTAAAGGTAAAACGGCAAGAGTTGAACCGACAGAAGTGATTATTCAAATGCCAAATGCAAGAGCTGTGGGAGGATGAGATAGATGATTTTTGATATTTTTGGATATATTATTGATGTATTGTTTTTAAGAAAATCATTGTTATTGTTTATATTTAGATGTGTTTTATTTTTAGGATTATCATTTTTAGGATTATTAGTATATTTAGCATATAAAGAGGTGGGAACATTAAATTTTTTTGAAATAAAAAGTTTGGTATTTAATCAAGATTTTATAATTTATATTTTTGAAAAGTATAAAAAATATTTTGCAATATTAGGTATTGCAAATACTATAATATTACTTATTTTGTATTTTATACAAGATTATCAGATAAGGAATAGAAAACATTGTGGATTACAGCAAGTAGCTTTAGAAGAAATAGCAAAAATATGGCTTGAAAATGAAGCATATTTAGAAATTGCAAAAGAAAAAGTAAAAGAAGATAAAGAAGAAAAGCCACAAACTCAAATTATTGTGCCAGAATTTAGTATGCAAAGGAGCAAGGATTTATTTAATGAATATATAATAAAAAATCAAAGCTACTTTGATGAATATTCAATCAAAATTATTATTGACTTAATTAGATTTTTAGAGAGATTTAAAGATACTCCAAGCGTTGTATCTTTATTCAAAGATGATTTTGAATATAAGCAAATGACAAAAAATATGATTGTAAGTGGATATAGCAGTTATGATATTTTAAGGGAAATTGATATTTATACACATACTTTTAATGTGGTAGATAAAAGTATTGAACTTTTAAAAGAGGAAAAAGGTGATGAGTATAGATTAAGTTTAAGTCGTGCAATAATTAGTGCATTAGCACACGATTTAGGTAAAATTGAAAAATTCAAAGAGGTATTATCATCAATTTCGCTTGAATTATTCAAAAAAGTTCCTCATTATTTAATAAGTAAATCAATCTTTTTAGAACTTTATCCAGATTATCAATATAAAAATGAAATTGTTGAAGCAATAGAAAATCATCATTCTTCTTATAAAAAAAGTAATAATTATTTTCTAAAACTTTTAATCCAAGCTGATAAAGAAGCAAGAAAAAAAGAGATTGACGAATGGCTTATTAGAAATAAAAAATCCATTGAGGACTATATAGAAGAGGGAGAAAGACAAAATGAAAACACGAGTGATGAGATTGTAAATAAAAATAAAGAGAGTGTAGAAACTAATGAGCCAAAAGAAGAGCAAGAAGCAGTTAATGTAGAAAATAATACAGAAATAGATGATAGCAATAATATTGATAATATTTTTGAGGAAGCAAATAAAAATATACAAGAGGTTAATTTAGTTGAGGAAATAAATGAAGATAATGCGTATGATTATGAAAATATTTTTGAAAAACTTAAGGAATTAATACATTTAGAGGGATATTGTAATGTAGTAATTAAGCCTTATGGAGTTGATTTTAAGAGCTTTATAGTGCCTTTTGAAGATGATAAGATAGTAATGGGAAATGCTTTTGTAGTGCAAAAATTAGTTGAAATAACAGGGCTTGATATAAAAAAAGTAAGAGAAGATTTATATTCAAAATTTATAACTTATTTAAAACAAAAAGGAATTGTTGGATTATGTAATCCAGAAAAAGGCTTTTATGTAACTAAATTTAATATATTTATAAAAAGCAAACAAAAAAATGTAAATATGTTTTGCAATATATTTTACGCTGAAAAACTCGGACTTGATAAGTTAGATTATTGCGATAAGTTAGGGGATATTGAGTTAAGTATTCCAAATTTTAAGTTAGATTAAGGAGTTTATTTGATAGCAAAAGGGCATATTGCATTAGCTTTAGTATTTCCTTTATTGATTTTAATCATTTCTTTTTTTGTATATAATATGTATATTAAAATATTTTTATTAGGATTAGGATTTGGAATTTTAATGCACGATGTAGGAGATATGCTAACAAAAGGAGGTATTAAAAGATTTTTATATCCTTGTTGTAAAGAAAAAGTGTTTAGATTGTTACCTAAAAGATATGCTTTTTATACAAATTCAGGAATAGATAATTATAGTATGTTTTACATTTGTGTGATAGTTATTTGTTATCGACTTTTAAATTATAAAAGGAATATATAGGAGGATAAATGAAAAGAGGAAGACCATCTGAGAAAAAAATAATTAAAAATAAGAGTATCCATTTTCTGTTAGATGAAGTAAGATGGAACGCATTAAAAGAGATAGCTCAAATTAAAGGAATGAGTGCAAGTGCAATTATAAGAAATTTGATTGATGAGTTTTTAGAAACAAACAATATTAAGTATAATGAACTTTTAAAAGATGTTTTAGAAAAGGAGATGAAATGAAAAAGAGAGATATTTTAAAAAAACAAAAGAGTAAAGTTTTTTTAAATAGATCCCCAAATACTCTTCCTTTATATGATACATTAATAGCAATTGATGATTTTTTTTATGAATTAAAAAAAAGAGATGATATTGATTTTGAGACAAAAGCAAAGGTCTTGAAAAATTTTAATAATTTGGTAATAACTATGAACGATACATTCAATAAACTCTCAAAAGCTCTTAAAATTGGATACAATGAGCCTACATCTATTCAGATATTGAAAGAAAATAACTAATTAGCTATAATAATAATTACATTTCCTCCCTTTGGGAGGGATGAAGGGAAAGAGGAGAAGGGCGACCTGTCACGCCCCCTCTTTCCCGCAAGGGACATTGTCCCTTGCAAAATGTGGCAGGAAAAAAAATAAAAGGAGGTGTGTAAATGGAAATAAAATTCGTATTTAAATTTAGAAAAATATTTCTAAGAATAGAGATCAAGCTTTGAGCTGATCTCTATTCTTATTATTCTAAAAAAGTCTTCTGGTTTTAAAATACTTTTTGCCTTTTTAAGTTCTGCATTGTCTAAAATTATTGTGTTTAATATTGCTCTTTCTAAGTCTATATTGTATAATTGTTTTTGCATTGTAGTCTCCTTTCTATTGATTGGGGATTATGGTTCTCTCTTCGAGAGCTTCTTTTGTAGAAGCGTATCTTTTTGTAAATAGCTTGTCTGGATTGTATTTAAAACTATCTATGTTTATACCTTCTTTTTGGTCTATTTTTGCAATAAGGGTCTTTCTCATAAAAGTTATTTTCAAGTGTGTAATTAACATACACTTCTCCAAGTGGTATCATATGGTTATTTATTTCTCTCAGGTCTGTTCTCAAAGCAAAAATAGCGTCTTCACTGCTAATTTTGTATTTTTTTGCTAACTCTTTTGCTTGCTCCAGGTAAATGTCTCTCATCAATTTTCCTTATTTTTAAGATATTTTCTTGCTGTGTTATAACTTACTCCACCTAATTTTGCTACTTGATAAGGATTTATCGGCTTTCCTTGTAGCCTTAATAGATTAATTGCATTTTGAATTTTTTCTTTTGTCTTACTAACTTTAACTTTAAGAGCTTCTTTTGCTGCATCTTGTTTTGTTTGAGAAATAATTCTCTCACCTTTTCTTAAAAGTGTATTTATTGCGTTTGCTGTTTCTATATCCAGTTGGTCTAATTGTGCTATCAATTTGTCTGGAATTGTTAAAACGCTGTTTTTTATTTTAATTCTCATCTTTTTCCTTTTGTAATTTTTATATTTTAATTATATAAATATAGCTAAAAATAGTGTATTTTATTGCCAATTACCAAACAAAACCTTTAAAGTTACTTGGCAAACAATTCCATTCCACAATGGAAAAGTAAAAACATATTTTTATCCAAATGCAACAATAAATAACACTCA
>Ga0256833_1001346_pt1 | contig 18169 bp, 21 predicted proteins | sample 356284metaG_FD_190535 | JGI IMG/M metagenome (GOLD analysis project Ga0256833, IMG submission 190535) | Hydrothermal vent microbial communities from Mid Atlantic Ridge, Atlantic Ocean - 356-284 | ecosystem: Environmental > Aquatic > Marine > Hydrothermal vents | place: Atlantic Ocean: Mid... | reverse complement strand
ATCCGCCGCACCGTCAACTACGACGACGGCCGCGTGCTAAAGGGCGTCTTCAAGAGCGTCTACCGTCCCTGGGGCAACGTCTACCTGGTGGGGCCAAAACCCGAACCCCAGCCGCTACAGAGCCCCTCCGAGGTACCCCTGCCTCCGCTGATACTCCCCGCGGTAAATACCGCCGGCCCAGAAGCGCGCCGTTAGGGGGCGGGCGGCTACGCGTCGCTAGGCGCCGAACTTTTGCAGCTTGCCGGCGTGGGCCAGCAGCAGCGGCAGCACGTGGGTGCCGTGCAGGTCCCCCAGGACGCCCTTGCGAGCCTCGTCTTCGGTGAAGCGCCGCGCCTCGTCGTTCCTCAGGTTGGGACCATAGAGCAGGAAGGGAACCGGATGCCAGGAGTGGCCCTTCATTACGCTGGGGGTCGAATGGTCGCCGGTTATAGCGACAACCTCGGCGCCCAGTTGCAGCAGCTCAGGGAGTAGCTCGTCGAACATCTCGATTTTATGCACCTTGGCGGCGAAGTCGCCGTCTTCGCCGGTGGAGTCGGTCTTTTTGAAGTGTAGATAAAAATAGTCGTAGTCGTCCCAGGCGTTCTTGATTGCTCGCAGCTTGCCCTGGGGAGCGTCGGGGTCTTCGCCTATCTCTACTTCGAGCGCCGTCATGCCGACCAGCGAGGCCACGCCGCGGTACATCGGGTAGCTGGCGATGGCGGCGGGCGTGAGGCCGGTGACCTCGCCCAAGGTGGGCCAGAGGGGGCGCTTGGAGATGCCGCGCAGCAGCACGCCGTTTATCTTCTCTTCGCCGGCCAGGGCTTTGCGCGCCAGCTCGCTGAACTTATTGAGGATGTCGGCGGTGCGTGCGCTGGCCTGGTCGCTTTCATCGTGCGGGCGGGCGGCCAGCGGCGCTACGCCGGTCTTCTGCGGGTCGGTGTCGTGAACCGCGGCTCCCAGGCCGGCGCCGCGCAGTATCAGCACGAAACGGTGCTCGGACTCGGTCTCCAGCTCTATGCGAACGCCGTCTATCTCTTTGATCTTCTGACGCAGCTTGGCTATCACACGGCGGTTTTCTTCGGTGGGCGGCCTGCCGGCGCGGCGGTCTAAGACCGTGCCGTCGGCCGCCAGGGTGGCGAAGTTGCCGCGCACGGCTACGTCTTCGGGGCCGAGGTCTATCCCCAGACCCAGGGCCGAAAGAACGCCGCGTCCGACGTCGTAAATGAAAGGATCGTAGCCGAAGAGGCTCAGGTGGCCCGGTCCGGAGCCGGGAGAAAAGCCGGGGTGAACCAGGGTTAAGCGGCCCAGGTTGCCCTTCTGCGCCAGGGCGTCTAGGTTGGGGGTTTTGGCGGCGGCGAGTTCGCTGGGGCCGCCCGCTTGCTGCGGCAGACCGCCCACGCCGTCGAGGACGATGAAGAGTATCTTGCTGTCCGTTTTGCGGCTGAGCTCTCTGATATGAGGGAGGATGTCCATGGCCTCATTGTAGACCCAAACGACGGTGAAAGCGAGTCAAAGTTGGAGAAATACACTCAATGTATTCGTCAATAAGATTGACAATAATAATATCAAGTGATATGCTACTCAGTGTGAAGGGAGCGATCGTATGCTGGCGCGGTTTCTGCAACGACTAAACGAACCCGAAAAGCAGCGCCTGTTGGCCGTCTTGGCCGAGCGATACAGCGATGAGGTGCGCGACGCGGCCTTATTGCAAGACGCTGCGGGAGCGGTGGCGCAGCCGCTGCGGCGGGTGCTGCAAAGGGTGCTCGAGCGCGAGAAGCGCCACGCCGAGCTCTTGAAGGAGGCTATCACCTCCCGCGGCGGCGAGCTCCCCCAGGCGCCCGAGCCGCCGCGCGAGGCCAGCTGGCGCGAGGTATTGGAGGCTTTTGAATCGGAAAAGGCCGACTATGTGCGCTATCTGCACGACGCTTACGGCGCGGGCGATCCGGAATTGCGCGGGTTGCTGGAAAAGATAGCGCGAGAAGAAGAGCAGAACTACCAAGACCTGTTGGAGGTAGTCAGCAAGCTGGAGACTTCCGCCGACTAGGCCTGAAGTAAGGAGGCTCTGGTGCTAGACAAAGAGACCCTCAGGAAACTGCGCGAGGAGATAGCCCCGCACCCGGGGCCGGTGCTTTCGCTCTACCTGAACACCAACCCGGCCAGCGAGGACGTTTTGCAGTACAGCGCCGCCGGTAAGAGCAAGCCCTACGTCATCCGCGCCAAAGACACCCTCAAAGAACTGGGCGTCCCTGGCGAGATTAGCAGGCGGGTGCTGGAGAGGCTCGAGCACGACGTAATATCGGGCCGTACGCGGGCGGTCTTCGCCGACGAAGACAATCTGACTGTCGTAGACCTCAACGTTGATCTGCCGGTGGTCGACTTGAGCAGCGGCAAGCTGGAAGCGCACTGGGGCGAGCCCTACGTGTTGCCGCTGCTCTTGGCGCTGGACGAGTTTGAACGCTACGCGGTTATCCTCTTGGACGAAGAGCGTTGGCGCCTTTTCGAAGTCTACCTGGGCGAGGTAAGGGAGATCGCCGACGCCTTCAGAGCCGTCGACTCGGACAACTGGCGCAAGCTGGCGGAGGCCAAACCCGGCACTCCGTTCGGGGTGGCGGCTCGCGGCGGCAGCGGCCAGGACAGGTACGACAGGCGCATGCTGGCCTGGACGCACCGCTTCTACCGCCGCCTGGCGGCGGAGACGGGCGGCTGGCTCGAGCGCCTGGGGGCCGAGCGGCTCATTCTCATGGGTCAGAGCGAAGAAGCGAAATACTTTGAGAACCTCTTGCCCAAGGCGGTGCGGCAACGGGTGGTGGCGCGCTTGCCGCTGCCGCCCGGCGGCAGCAAGGTCGAACCGTCGGCCGTTTTGCGGGCTGTGGAAGTCAAAATTGCCGAGATCGAGCGCGCGCAGGAAGCCAAACTGCTGGACCGCATCCGCGAAGAAGGAACCTGGGGGCTGGCGCAGGTGCTGCGCGCTTTGCAAGAGGGTCGGGTTCACCTGCTGGTAATGCCCTGGCGCCCCGCCGGCAGCGTGTGGCGCTGTCGCGAGAATGGCTACTACGACGTCGCCAAAGAGCGGCTCGAGCAGCTTTGTCCCGGAGGAGTGGATGAGGCGCCGCTGGCGCAGGCGCTGGTGGATCTGGCCGAGCTGTTTGCGGTGGAGATCGAGTTTGTCAGAGGCGAGAACGCCGAGCTGGTCGAGCGGGAATTCGCCGGTTTGGCGGCTCTGAAGAGGTGGTGACGTTTTAAGGAGGTGCAGGAATGATGCGATGGGATCCGTTCAAAGACATCGAGGAACTGCAGGAGCGCTTGGGGCGCGGCGCCGGTTTCGGGGCGGGCTACGGCCCGGGCCGCGGCGCGCGCGGCGAGCAGACTTTCGCCCCGCTGGTGGACGTCTGGGAGACGGAGGACGGGCTGCACTTGGCCGTCTACCTGCCGGGAATCGAGTCGGACAAGGTAGAGGTGACCGCCGAAGAAGAAACCCTGACGGTCAGGGCGGAACGCCCGTTTGAGAAGGAAGAAGGCGTTTCCTACCACCGCCTTGAGGGGCCCTACGGCACCTTCGTGCGCAGCTTTTCCATCCCCTCTATCTACGACCTCAGCAAGGTGGCGGCGAAGTTCAAGAACGGGGTGCTCTATCTGAGCGTACCGCGCGCCGAAGAGACCAAGCCGCGCAAGATCCAAGTTCAGGTAGAGGGCCAGTAACCGGCCCCAGAAAAGCCAAGGCCGCCCGCGGGCGGCCTTGGCCCTTATTGAGAGGCTCAAACGAATTTTTTCAGGACGTTGGCTATCTCCTCGGGGCGCGCCGGGTCGCCCTCGGCCACGTCGGCGGCGCAAAGCGTCAGGTACTCCTTGAGAATGACGTTGGCGGCCGACTCCATCGCCTTTCTAACGGCGGTCATCTGCATGAGAACCTGGTCACAGGCGCGACCCTCAGAGACCATCTTTTGCAGGCCGCGCACCTGACCCTCGATGCGGCGCAGCCTCTTGATGATGGCGTCTATGGTCTCTTCCCCAAGGTCGGTGGTCTTCATCGACATATACCCCTACCCCCTACAGCGAAAGCTTACACGCTTTTTGACGACGACGCCAGTATTAGTCTTCAATCTCGCCGCTTTCTTCCTCGGGGGGCTGCTCGCGCCACACCTGGCGCAGCTGCGCCTGGAAAAGCTGCTGTATTTTTTGCAGGCGCGGGTCGTCCATCATCTCTATTTTCTCGAAGCGCGGCGCGGCGCGGCCGTTACTCTTCTTGCCGCTCTTCTTGCGGCGCTGTTTGGACCGGGCCGGCGCCGCCCGGCGCGGCTGCGGGGCGGCTTCCGGCTTAGGAGCGGCTTCAGGCGGCGCTTCTTGCCCCTGGCCAGCGGCGGCGGGAGGTGGAGGGGCCTTTTCTTCCGCCGGCTTTTGCCGCGCCTCAGGGGCTATTCGAGAGTTTTTTTTAACGATCTGGAAGCGCAAGGGCAGTTGCAGGTGTTGCTGTACCGCCGCGGCTATGGCTTCTTGGCTGCTGAGGGCGCGGTCGTGGTGAAAACGGTGTTCCTCGTCGTATACGAGCACCAGGGCGTCTTCTTCGAGGTGCGGCCTGGCCTCTAACAAGAAGGCTCGCAGCCTGACCCCGGCGTCGTTGAGAATGAGCCGCCAGACCTCGTCGATTTGCCGCGGAGGCGGGGCGGACTGCTTTTGCGAAGACGGCTCTTTTGCGGCGGCCGCTTGGTTTTTGTCCGTTTCGGCGGGAGGCGTTTTCGCGGGCTGGGGCCGCGCCGCCGCTTTGGGCGCGGCGGCTTTGGGCGCGACCGGGGGAGGCGTTTGGCGCGGTTGTTCTGCGGCCTTGCCGTGCAACGCCTCGTAGGCCTTCAGCAGGCCCAGCTCGAGGGTGAAGGGATCCTCGCGCTTGACGAGTTTGTCGAGGTGCTCGTCTAAGGCGCTGAGCGCGGCGATCACCCGCTGGGGCGGCGATTTTAGCTCGAGCCCTTCGCCCAGTTTGAGGCTGGCGTAAAGTCCGCTTTGTAGCGCCGCGGCCACCCGCTCGGTCAGGGTGCGGGCGGCGTAGCCCTCGCTAAAGAGTTCTTTGACGGCGCCGAGGGCCTCCTCTAGCGAGCCTTCGTCGAGCGCCGCCGCTATCCTCTCTACCCGCTCGGCAGGCGGCAGTCCCAGCGCCTCTTCGGCGGCCCTGTGGGTGATAGGGTCGGCGTCGAGCGCCAGCAGGCGGTCGAGAATGCTCTCGGCGTCGCGCATTGCGCCGCCGCTCATGCGGGCTATGAGCGCCAGCGCTGCGGGTTCGGCCCGGCGCTTTTCCTGCTCGATTATCCGCGCCAGCTTGCCGACAATTTCTTCTTCGCTGAGGCGGCGGAAGCGGAAGTGCTGGGTACGCGAGAGGATGGTCGCCGGCATGCGCTCCGGCTCGGTGGTGGCGAAAATGAAGATGACGTGCTGCGGCGGCTCTTCCAGCGTTTTCAAGAGGGCGTTGAAGGCGCTCTTCGACATCATGTGCGCCTCGTCGAGGATTATCACTTTCTTGGGGGCCAGCAGCGGCGCTAGCAAAATTCGCTCGCGCAGCTCGCGCACGTCGTCCACCGAGTTATTGCTGGCGGCGTCTATTTCCACCACGTCCGGGTGGCGGTCCTCGCGCACTAAGCGGCAGTTCTCGCACTCGCCGCAGGGGCGCTGGCCGGGCTGCGCCTGGCAGCCGACGCTCATCGCCAGCAACCTGGCGGTGGTGGTTTTACCTACTCCGCGCGGCCCTGAGAACAAGTAGGCGTGCGCCAGCCTGTCGCCGGCTATGGCGTTCTGCAGGATTTCTTTTACGTGTTCCTGCCCTACCACCGCGTCAAAGGTGGCGGGGCGGACCTTGCGGTAAAGGGCTCCCATTAGCGTCATCTTACCCCGCAGCGCCGGGGCCGACGGCGGTATCATGGTGACAAGGAGGCAGCTATGGGGCTACTGGAGTTCGCCCGAGCCGATGTGATCACCTTACCGCCCAGCGCTATGGTGGCCGACGCCGCGGCGTTGATGACGGACATGCAGGTAGGCAGCGTCGTCATCGCCGAGGAGCTGCGCCCCGTGGGCATCCTCACCGACCGCGACATCGTTACCCGCGTCGTCAAGCCCGGGCTGGATCCGGCCGCCACCCCGGTCTTCCGGGTAATGACGGCGCAACCGCTGGTTCTGGAAGAGCAGATGAGCCTCTTCGAGGCGCTGGAGGAGGTAAAGCACAAAGGGGTTCGCCGTTATCCAATAGTCGACTACGAGGGCAACCTGGTGGGCATATTCACCTTAGACGACGTTTTGCAACTGTTGGGACTGGAAATGTCGGCTATCGCGCGCCTGGTGGAAGGCAGATAAAAAGAGCCCCCGGCGCCCCGACGGCACCCGACCCTGACCGCTTAGGGCTGCTCCCTTCCGGGCCTGACCCGGTTCACGGCGGGTCGCCGCGTCGGACCGGGGGCAAGGGGTAGTATAGCGCGCCGGCGAAGCAATGCCAACCTTTTATAAAAGATTACCGGGAAGCTGGGCGCTCGGCTTTTCTTAACGGCCGGGCCGGGGACTTTCTAGAAACGCCGCCGTCCGTGACCGTCGCGGACCTCTCGCCTTGGGGAAATCGAGGAAAGGATTTCGCGCTGTTATCTTGTAGGGCTCGAGCGGGACGGTTGCGGTTTTAGGGCGGTCTCTATCTGGGGCACCTCGCCAAAGGCGATGCGGTCTTCGCCGGCGTAGTCGAGACCGTGCATGGCGGCGAAGTAAATGGCGCCGGGGCCGTAGAGGGCGTTTATGCGGTCTATGGCGCGGGCCAGGCGGTAGCCGCGCCGCGCCGCGGGCCACAGCGGCGGCGAGGTGTCGCGCTCGGCCACCAGGTGCTCGAGCACCAGCCCCACCTTGAAGGGGTCCGCGGGCGGCGCGGAGTCCCAGAGAGCGGTGAGCGTCTGCAGGAGAAGGCGGGTGTCTTGGGTGGTCTCCAGCCAGGTTTTGCGCACCCAGGCGGGGGCGCGCAGGCGCGTGGCGTAGACGGTGAGGTGGCGGGTCCAGTAGCCCTTGCGCCGCAGCCGCGCCGCCGCGGCGTGTAGTAGCCGCACCAGCGTTTTGCGGGCCCCCTCGGGGTTGCGCAGCTCGGGGGGCAGCACGTGGGAGTGGCCCACCGTCCGGCGCCGGCTGGGCGGCAGCGGCAGGTCTTCGCCGCGCAGCGAGCGCCACAGGCGTTCTCCCAATACTCCCCCCCAGATGCGGCGCATACTCTTGCAGCTAAGCCCGGTCAGCTGGCGCACGGTAAAGATGCCGTGGCGCTGCAACCGCGCCTCCATGCGGCGGCCTATGCCGTAGAGGTCGCGCAGCGCCAGCGGCCACAGCGCTTGCGGCAGGTCTGCGGCGCGTATCTCGACCAGGCCGTCGGGCTTCTCCAGCTCGGTGGCCACCTTGGCCAGATAGCGGTTGGGGGCTATGCCCACCGAGGAACGCAGCCAGGCCCCCACCTCCTCGCGAATGGCCGCCTTGAGCTCGAGCGCCAGCGCCCGCGCGCGCGGGCGCTCGTTGGCCATCAGCGCAAAGCGCATCTCGTCTACCGAAAGCACCTCTTCGATGGGCAACACTCGCGCCACCGCCCGCAGAATGCGGTGGTGCGTTTCCACGTAGACGCGGGGGCGGGCCGTCACCACTACCAGACCCGGAGCCTGACGCCTGGCCTGGCGCACGCGGGTGCCGGTTTTGACGCCAAAAAAGCGGGCCTCGTAACTGGCGGCGATGCAAAAGGTGGTATCGGCCTCGAGCGGCGCCACGCAAACGGGCCGGCCCCGCAGCTCGGGCCTAAGCTGCTGCTCCACCGAGGCGAAGTAGGCGTTCATGTCGAGGAATATATACTTCGCAGGCATAACCAGCTCCTTCAATTATGATATTAACATAATCCGTTACCCGGTTCCCCATCGCTTAGGAACCGAGCGGCGCTAAAGCGCGGAAGCGTTGTCTTACCGTCGTTGTCGTGAAAGCAGCCGGCGCACAAGGGCTCGAGCCCGGGCGGCTCGCAAAAGGCGCTCAGGCCAGCCGCCTTATTATCACGCCCCGGCCGCCGCGGAAGTCTGAAAACCCGCTAAGCGCAACGCGCGCCCTTGCGCAACACCGCAGAAAGGCGCGACCCTGACGCAGCCTCGCGACGACAACCAAGCGGCCGCCCTCAAAACGCTGGCGAGCAGAGGGCCGCCCGCCAGACCGGCGGTTGCGCCTAGCCGTGTTCGTAGCCGCCGGGCAGCTTGCGTCCGGTAACCTGCTCTACCGCGTGCGGCAGTAGTTTCAGCAGTATCTCGGCCGACTCGCCGGCGCCTTTGGGGCTGCCGGGAAGGTTGATTATCAGCGTGCCGCCGCGTACGCCGGCGACCCCGCGGGAAAGCGCCGCCATGGGAGTCTTTTTGATTCCCTCGCTGCGCACCAGCTCGGCCAGCCCCGGCACTTCGCGGTCCACCACGTCGCGGGTGGCCTCGGGAGTGTGGTCGCGGATGGTCAGGCCGGTGCCGCCGTTGGTCAGCACTACGTCCAGGCTGTCGCGGTCGGCCCAGAGGCGCAGCACCCGTTTTATCTGGGCGATTTCGTCGGGCACCACCTCATAAGCCACCACCTCATAGGGTCCGCGGGCCAGCACTTCCCGAATGGCTTCGTGCGTCGTGTCGGCCCTCTCGCCGCGCGCGCTGCGGTCGGACACCGTTAGTATTCCCACTCTTATTGCCATGTCTTACTAATATTACAGCAAAGTCAGCGGCTGCGCTGCGCCAAAGCCTTTTCCACCAGTTCCAGAGCGCTGGAAACAGCCTCGTCCGGCAGGTCGCGGTGGGTAACGAAGCGAACCCGCTCAGGCCCCAGGGCGTTTATCAAGACCCCCAGCTCTTTCAGCCTGGCGGCGTAAGATGGGGCGTCGGCCACCTTAGCGAAGACCATGTTGGTCTGCACCGAGCGCATGTCTATCTGCATACCGAGTCGCATCAGTCCCTCGGCCAGCTCGCGGGCCATGGCGTGGTCGCGGGCCAGCGCTCTCGGCCCCTCTTGCAGGGCAATCAGCCCCGCAGCGGCCAGTATTCCCGCCTGGCGCATGCCGCCTCCCAGCATCTTGCGATAGCGTCGCGCCAGCGGTTCCAGTTCGGCGGGCAGCAAGAGCAGGCTGCCTACCGGCGCGCCCAGCCCCTTGGAAAGGCACAGCGAGACCGTGTCGAAGCCCGCGGCGACCCGCCGCGCCTCTACCCCCAAGACCAAGGCCGCGTTGAAGATGCGCGCTCCGTCCAGGTGTACGGGCAGCCCCGCTTCGCGGCCTATCTCGATGACCTCTTGCTGCACCGTCAGCGGCACCACCGTACCGCCGGCGGTGTTGTGGGTGTTTTCCAGGGCGATTAGCCCGGTAGGCGACTGGAACGGCGAAGCGTGGATGGCGCGCCTTATCTCTTGGGGCTCGGGCACGCCGTAGGGCGCGGGCACGAAGCGGGGAACCGCGCCCGAAAGCGTCGCCATCGAACCGGGTTCGTACTCGTAGATGTGGGCTCCCTGGGTGAGTATTACCTCTTGCCCGCGCTGGGTATGCACCAGCAGCGCCACCTGATTTGTCATCGTGCCCGAGGGCATGTACACCGCGCTCTCAAAGCCCAGCATCTCCGCGGCCAGGGCTTCGAGTTTGTTGACCGTCGGATCTTCTTTGTAAACGTCGTCGCCCACCTCGGCGGCGGCCATGGCCCGGCGCATGGCGGGGCTGGGGCGGGTCACGGTATCGGAACGGAAGTCTAGCGTCTTCATGGAACCCATGCTAAGACCCGGCCTCGCCAAAAGCCAGCGGCGGCGCCGGTTTGCAACGGCGCCCCGCCGGGCTCCGTCCGCGGGGGGTGTTAGGGTGAGGTGGATGGAAGTATGGTTCATTCGCCACGGCGTCACCAAGCACAACATGGATCGCGTCTGGCAGGGCCAGCGCGACGTGCCGCTGGCGCCCGCAGGCCGTGAGCAGGCGCGGCGGCTGGCGGCTAGGCTCGAGCGGTTGGGGCTGACCTGGACGGCTTTATACGCCTCCGACCTCTCGCGGGCCGACGAAACGGCTCGCATTCTCGGCGCCAGGCTGGGGCTGGCGGTGCAGCAAGACCGGCGCTTGCGCGAGGTCTGCGTGGGCCAGCTTTCCGGCCTCTCGCGACCAGAAGTAGAAAAACGCTATGGCGAGTACCTGCAGAGCACCCGCGAGGACCCTTGGCTTACTCGCTTTCCCGGCGGCGAGACCCTCGCGGAGCTCTCAGAGCGGGTCTGGTCGTTCGTGCGAGAACTGGGCGGGGGACGCTACCTGGTCGTGTCTCACGGCGGGGCCATCCGCGCTGCTTTGCTGCGGGTTCTGGAGAGCCGCGACGCCGTACCCTGGCGTATCCGTCTGGAAAACACCTCGATAACGCGCCTCCACTTTCCCAACGGCGCCGCCGCCGAAGGGTTTGTCAACAGCGTCGGCGACGCCGCTCACCTGGAGCCGGGTTTTTCTCTGGAGTAGACGTTGACGCTGCTGGTCAACATACTGGCGCTCTTCGCCTTTTCCGTAAAGGGATTGGCCGGCTTTGGCCCCGGTTTGTTCATCGTGCCGCTGCTGAGCCTCTTCATACCGCTCAAGGAGGTCATTCCTTACACCGCGCTGCTGCTCTTTTTCGCCAACCTGCCCATGCTCTGGCTGGTGCGCAAGGGCTTGGCGCTGCGGCGCGACCTGCCCGCGGCGCTGTACTACGCCCTGGGCATAGTATTGGGAACTCGCTTGCTGCTGGCCCTGCCCGAGGCGCAACTCAAGTTTGCGCTGGGCCTGGTCTTGCTGATCTTCGCCGCCTGGACGCTGCTGCGGCTCCCCAGCCCCAGCGCGCCGCCGCCGCTCGATCGCGCCGAGCAGCTGCGTTTGGCGGCGGTAACGCTCAGCGGCGGCCTGCTGGTGGGGGCTTTGGGGGCCGGGGCGCTGCCCGTTTTCATCTACCTGCCGCTACGCTATCCGCCCAAAGAGATGCGCGCCCTCTTTACCAGCGTCTTCGCCGTGGGCACGCTGGCCTGGACCCTGGCCAACTGGCAGGCGGGTCTGCTTACGGGCGAGCTGGCGCGGCTGGCCCTGCAGACTTTGCCGGGTATGCTGGCGGGCTTGTGGTTTGGCGCTTGGCTCTACGGTCGCCTGCCGCATCGCGGACGGGTGCGGGCGGTGGCGCTTTTGCTACTGCCGGCGGCCCTCAAGCTGATGGGCGTTTTCTAGCCGTTACGGCGCTTTAGGGCTCGCAGGCGGCGCAGGTCTTCCTGAATCAAGTCGTCGCGCCAGGCCAGGCTCTCGACGTGATGGCGCAGCTCGTGTAGCAGCGTTTTCCAGGCCTGCTCTTGCCAGTCGAAGCCTTGCCTGGCCGCGGCCACCGCCGCGAAGGAGCCGTAGTAAAGGGCAATGTGACGCCCCATACTGATGTGGCCGGCGAAGACCGAGGGCGGGCCCGGATCGGTGTACTCCCCCAGGCGCACCACCCCCGGCAGGCCGCTGGGGTCCGGCTTTTTCTGCGGCAGCACGTGGACCCCCTGCAGATCTCGCTTGAACTCGTCGGGAATTTCGTCCCAAAGGCGCGTTATCAGCTCTACGAACTCTTCGTAACTCACACGGCGAGCTTAACTAATCTTCCCCTGAGAAGTAGGCTAGAAGCGTGCGCGCGTTGACTTTGATAACCGGCAAGGGCGGCGTGGGCAAGACCACCGTGGCCAGCGCTCTGGCCCTCGAGCTTTCACGACGCGGCAAAGAGGTATTGCTCGTTTCTACCGATCCCAGCGGCGCTCTGGCGCAGATATTCCCCGGGGTGGGAGACGAGGTCAGGCGCGTGGCGAAGGGGCTTAGCGTAGTCGAGCTGACCAGGCGCGCGGTGCTGGCGCGCTGGCGCCGGCGCTTTGGCGAGGAGATATACCAGGTCGTCAGCTCCCTTTTACCGCTGGAGCGCGACGTCCTCGACTACATCGAAGGCGTGCCCGGCATCGAGCAGGAGTTCATGCTCAGCTACCTGCTGGAGGCGGCCAACTCGGGAGAGTACGCGCAGATTGTCTGGGACGCGGCCCCCACCGCCGCCACGCTCTCCCTGCTAGAGGCGCAGCGCCTCTTCTATTCGCACCTCACCCAAGCGCACAAGCTCTACCTGAAGCTGCGCGGTTATCTGAAGGGGGCCGACCCTTCGCAGCTGATAGAGGGTTGGCGGCGGCTGACGCTAGACATCTTGGAGATGTTGCGCACTCGCAGCGAGGCCTGGGTGGTGGCCCAGCCGGAACGTTTGCCGGTTGTGCAGGGGCTCGAGCTAATGCAGGCGCTGCGGGAGTTTGGCATACCCCTGGGCAAGGCCGTTCTCAACCGCTTTTTGCCCGAAGACTGCCCGCGTTGCGGGCCGTACCAGAGCAAGCTGGCCAGGCAGCGCCGCTGGGCGGAGAGCTGGTACGCGGGCTGCCCGCAAAACAGCGTGACCCTGCCCGAGCTGACCAAGGAAACTATAGATCGCGAGGCGCTGCGCGAGCTGGCGCTCTTGCTCTTGGAGGACGACAGTGGAAGTACGCACGCTTAAGGACCTGGTTCGCTTTGACGCCGAGAAAAAACAGAAGATTGCGGTCTTCGACTCGCCGCACATGTACTACGACCTCTACACCCTGCTGCCGGGGCAGCTGCAAAAGCCCTTTGCTTTCAAAAAAGCCGACAAGGTGGTTTTGGTGCTGGAGGGCGTTTTGCGCCTGCGCGTGAACGGGGAAGAAGCCGACCTGCATAGCGGCCAGGCGGCGCGCATTCCCGCGGGCGCGCTCAACTCCATGGAAAACGCCGCCGAGGAGCCCGTTGTGGCGCTGGTGGTGGTGGCGCCGCACCCGCAGTGCGCCGCAAGAAAAAAGCGCCGGAAGTAGCTTCCGGCGCGTCTTTTTGCGGTCTTATATGCCCAGGTAGGCCTCGCGCACCTCGTCGTTGTGGGCCACCTCGTGGCTGGGGCCCTCGATTTTGACGCGGCCCTCGGCCAGCACGTAGGCGTAGTCGGAGAGAGCCAGCGCCAGGTAGACGTTCTGCTCTACCAGGAAAATCGTCATGCCGGCGTCCTTGAGCTGTTTGAGGGTGGCGAAGAGGCCCTGCGCCAGCACCGGCGCCAGGCCCAAAGACAGCTCGTCGATCATCAGCACCAGCGGGTCGGCCATCAAGCCGCGACCCACGGCCAGCATCTGCTGCTCGCCGCCCGAGAGCGTTCCCGCTTTCTGCTTCTTGCGCTCTTCCAGGCGCGGGAAGAACTGGTAGACCTTTTTGAGGTTGGCGTCCAGCGACTGGCGCGCGCGCTTGGAGTAAGCTCCCATGGCCAGGTTCTCTTCGATGGTCATGTCCGAAAAGAGCTGCCGCCCTTCGGGAACCAGCACCAAACCCAGCTGCGCTTTGTCGTGGGCGGAGAGGTTGGTGACGTCTTGCCCCTGAAAGCGCACGGTCCCTTTCCAGGGGTGGACCACGCCCATAATGGCGCGCATGGTGGTGGTCTTACCGGCGCCGTTGGCGCCCACCAAGGTGGTCATCTTGCCCTGTTCGACCTGCATGCTTACGCCCCAGAGGACCTGCACCTCGCCGTAGCCGGTCTCGACCCCGGTAAGCTCTAGTACCGCGCTCATGCTTCTTCCTCCTCTAAGATGCGCTTGGCCATCTCGGGGTCGCCCAGGTAGGCCTCAATCACTTGCGGGTCGTTGGCCACCTCGTCGGGGGTGCCTTCCGCCAGTTTGCGCCCGAAGTTGAGGACCACGATGCGATTTGAAAGGCTCATGATGGCCTGCATGATGTGTTCGATCATCAAGATCGAGATGCCGCGATCGCGGATCTTGTTGATGACGTCGAGCATTTTGCCTACTTCGGTGGGGTTGAGCCCGGCCAGCACCTCGTCCAGGAGGAGGAGTTTTGGGTTGGCGGCCAGCGCCCGCGCCACTTCCAGGCGCTTTTTGAGGGCGATGTTGAGCTTGCCGGCCAGCTCGTCTTTGTATTTGTCCAGGCCAATGAACTCCAGCACTTCGTTGGCGACGCGGCGGGCGGGCTCGAGCCCCAGGTTCTCCGAGCCAAAGCAGGCCCCCACCACCACGTTTTCTATGACGGTCATCTCGTTGAGGGGCTTGACTATCTGGTGCGTGCGGGACAGCCCCTTGTTAACCACCTCGTAAGGGGGCAGGCCCGTTATGTCTTGGCCGGCGAAGACAATGTGCCCTTTCGTCGGCTTGTAAACGCCGTTGATGACGTTGAAAAGCGTGGTCTTGCCGGCGCCGTTGGGGCCGATCAGGCCCAGTATCTCGCCCTCGAACATGGTAAAGGTAACGTCGTCTACCGCCAGCAGGCCGCCAAACGCCTTGGTGACGCTCTTGACTTCCAGGATGGCGCTTTTCATTCCAGCACCTCCCTTATCCGCGGCCACTTTTTGTAGAGCCAGCCCATCAGGCCGCCGGGCGCAAAGAGGATGATGAGCAATAGCAGCACCCCGGCGATTACCAGGTGGAAGTTGGAAAGGCTGGGAGTGGTCAGCAAAAGGCCCCGCAGCCGCTCATACAAGAAGGCGCCCACCGCCGGTCCGCTAACGGTCCCCTGGCCTCCCAGCATCACCATAACGATCGACTCGATGGAAAGGTGCAGGTTAAACGCCTCCTCTGGTACGACCGAGCCGTTCTTGAAAAAGTAGAGGCCGCCGGCGACGGCCGGTAAGAAGGCCGAAAGACTGTAGATCAGAGCCTTGTACTTGGGGGCTTTGACGCCCAAGACTATGGCCGCGTCTTCATCCTCGCGGATGGCGAAGAGCCCCAAGCCAAACTTGGAGCGCTTGACGTACCAGGAAAGCAGCAGAGAGATTCCCATCACCAGGATGATGAGCAGGTAGACGGTCCAAAGCGCCTTGCCGGCTCCGCCCATGGCCTTGTAGGTGGTAAAGGGCAGAAAGATGCCCTCGGATCCGCCCCAGGTATCGAAGTTGGAGACGAAGTCCTTAACCGCCTCGTTGACGCCGATCGTAGCCAGGGCGAAATAAGCGCCGCGCAGCCGCAGTATGCCAAAACCCAGCGCCATCGCCAGCAGGCTGGTAATAAACCCGGCGAAAAGGACCGCGGCGTAAACGTTCCAGCCGTGCGCCCCCACCAGCCACAGGGTAAAGTAGCCTCCCAGGCCAAAGAAGACGATCGAGCCAAAGTTGACGTAGCCGGTATAGCCGATCATCAGGTTGAGGTTGCTCGCCAAAATAATGTAAACGGCCGAAAGCACCAGCGTTTCCCGCAGGGTAATGTTGTTGCCGAGGCGCGGATAAAAGGCGAAGAGAGCGGTCAGCGCCAGTATCAGCCAGAAAAAGGGGCTTTTCAGAGCCTTCATTTCCTACCCCCAAAAAGCCCGGTGGGGAAGAACAGCAGAATCCCCACGAAGATGACGAACTCGATCACGTTGGTCCAGCTAACTTGAATGAAGGGGGCTACCGAACCCTCTATCAGACCCAAAATGATGCCGCCGAAGAGCGCCCCGGTAGGGTTGCCGAGACCGCCCAAAACGCTGGCTACGAAACTCTTCAGCTCGTAGACGCCTCCGGAGAGGATGGTGAAGGGGAAGAGGGTGGCTATCAAAGCGCCGCTGAGCATGGCCAGCATGGTGCCGATACCAAAGGTAATCGCCAGTATCTGTTGAGAGGGTATCCCCATCAGCTCGGCCGCCTCGCGATTGTTGGCGACGGCGCGCACCGCCTTGCCTAGCACGGTGCGGTAGAGAAAGTAGTAAAGACCAAAAGTCACTAAGACCGCGGCGACGGCCGAGACGAGCCTGGCCGAGGTGACCGTATAACCGAAAAAGTTATATGTCGTAACCTTGAAGTTTATGTTGTAAGGGCTGGTAGACCATAAGGCGGTGCCGACGCCGATTATTATCATGCTGACCGCGAAGGTGGCCAGCAGGCTCATCAGCGGCGGTCCGCTGATAATCTTTCTTACGGCTATTTGATAGACGATGACGCCGAAAATAAAACCGAGCACCGCCACCGGCAGCAGCGCCAGGTAAGGGTGCAGGCCCGCTCCGAAGAAAAGGTATAGGAAAAACATACCCAGAGCGATAATGGCGCCGTGAGCCAGGTTCACCACGTCCATGACGCCGAAGATGAGGGTCAGCCCTATGGCCGCCAGGCCATAGACGAGGCCTATTAGCAGACCGTCCATAACGGATGAGAGAATTTCTACCACTGTGGCCCCCTTTATGTAGCAGAGCCCAGGGTGACGTCACCCTGGGCTCTTTTGGCTAGGCTAGTGTATCGGGTATATCAGCTTGGCGGTCTTGGCGGCGAGCGGCCAGACGATCTCCTTGACCAGCTTGCCGTCTTTCTTCTGCCACTGGATCTGCACCATCTCGTGGCCGAGCTGCAATCCGTGGCTGGCGGGATCGGTGGAGAACTTGATCTTGCCAAAGAAGATGGTGATGTCAAGGTTGTCGAGCGCGGCGCGTACTTTGGCGGCGTCCACCGAGCCGGCGTCCATAATCGCCTTCTGCAGGATCAGGCCGGCGGCAAAACCACCGGCGGCGCGGTAGGCCGGTTCCTTACCATAGGCTTTCTCGTACATCTCGGTGAACTGCTGCGGGCTGGGGCCGCACGACTGGGTGTACTTGACCAGGGGCTCCCACTGACTGGGGGCGGCGACTCCCAGCGCGGCGTCGCCGAGCTGAGCGAACTCGTCGCTGGCGGGAGCCACCAGCAGAGCGATCATCTTCAGCGGAGCTTTTTGCTCGTAGAGCTGGCGGGCGAAGGTGGCGCCGTCAGAGTAGTGACCGCCGCCGATGAGCGCGCCCGCGCCGCTGGCCTTGATCTTGTTGATCAGCGGACCAAAGTCGGTGGTGCTGGGCGGGTACCCTTCGAAGATGGCGACATCGAGGCCGAGCTTCTTGGCGTAGTCGCGGGCGGCGGTAGCCACAGCCTTAGCGAACTTCGAGTCTTCGTAGACTACGGCTATTTTTTTCAGTGAGGGGTCCGCAGCCTTGATCATGTCGACGGTGCTGGTCAGGTAACGGCTCGCGGGAGTGTAGACCTGGAAGACGTTTTCGTAGCCGAGTTTGAAGATGGAGTCGGAAGCGGCGCCGGTAGCTACCATTATTTTGCCGTATTGTTCGCTGATGATAGCCGCCTTGGCGGTCAGACCCGAGGAGTAGGGGCTGATCAAAAAGTCAACCTTGTCCTGGGAGATGAGGCGCGAGTAGAGCTGCTGCACGCGCTGCGCCTTGGACTCGTCGTCGTAGAACTTGAGTTCTACCTTGTAATGCTTGCCGCCGGCGGCTATGCCGCCCTGGTCGTTTACCCATTTTTGCCAAAGCTTGATACCGTTGAGCTGGTTGACCGATTCAACGTTGAACTTGCCGGTCTTGGAGACGGTCAGGCCGATTTTGACCGTCTGCGCGAAGGCCATGCCGAAGATTGCTACCAAAACTAAGAACATCCATTTCTTTTTCATTGGCACCTCCTTTATTACGCCTTTACGCTAGCACAGTCTCGAAAAGGCATACAAGGATAAAAGTCAGTATCAAAACGCGCCCGCGGCCGTACGCCAGACCGCGGACTTGGCCGCTCGCGTAGAATGTCACCATGACCCCGGGAGCAATAGGTTTGCTGCGAATGGCTTTTTGGGCGCTGCCCTTTTTGCTGGCCTTCATCGCCGCCAAGGCCTGGGGGCGCGAAAAGGTGGTTGGCGGCCTGCTCCTGGCCGCCTTCTTGCTGGGAGCCGTCGTCAAACCCTTTCCGCTGGGCTGGCTGATGCTGGCGCTGGGGTTTTTTAGCGGCCTGCCGCTTAAAAGGGCCGGGTAGTCTGGGCGACCCCGCCGCTCGCCGCTTAGTGGCACAATTGGACTGTGAAAGTACTAGGGATATCCGGAAGTCTGCGCGCCGCCAGCAGCGCGCGAATGGCCTTGAAAGCTGCGCTTGCGGGCGCAAAAGCCGCCGGCGCCGACATCGAGCTTCTCGACCTGCGCGAGCTCGACCTGCCCCTTTACGACGAGGACGAAGCGCGCTACACCCCCGCCCAACGCGCCGCCGTCGCCCGCCTGCAAGAGGCCGCGGAGGCGGCCGGCGCCTTCCTGTTCGCCTCCCCCGAATACCACGGGGGGATGAGCGGCGTGATCAAGAACGCGATCGACCACCTGGCGGGCCGCCACTTCCGCGGCAAGGCCGCCGGCGTCGTCGCCGTGGCCGGCGGGCGGGTGGCGCCGGTGAGCACG
>Ga0256833_1001345_pt1 | contig 18176 bp, 16 predicted proteins | sample 356284metaG_FD_190535 | JGI IMG/M metagenome (GOLD analysis project Ga0256833, IMG submission 190535) | Hydrothermal vent microbial communities from Mid Atlantic Ridge, Atlantic Ocean - 356-284 | ecosystem: Environmental > Aquatic > Marine > Hydrothermal vents | place: Atlantic Ocean: Mid... | reverse complement strand
TAAAGTAAAGTGCCAAAGCTTCTCTTACCACATCTGTTTTGGTTTTATTTAAAGTTTCTGCATAGGTATTGAGCTTTTTCTCCATAATGTCAGGTAATCGTACTGCTATCATCATAGACTCCTTTTTATTTGTATAACAAAGTGTATTACAAACTACTTTAAAAAGAGATAAATCAAAAAAGTTTAGTATGTTTATTATCATTGTTTTTCCAACTATGCAATACATTAGTCACATCCTCCACGCTCAACAACCTATACTCTATCTCATACCCCTTATATTTTTCTACCAGCTTTGTAGATTTTCTTACCAACGCTTCATAGTTTAGCCGTTTTTTAGAGAGTTTTACTTCACATAACAAAAGTTTTTTTTCTATCTCATCTACTGCCACTATGTCAATCTCATTTTTGTTACCACGCTCCCAATAATTACCTATTTGAGTATAGCCTTGAGACTCTTTTAAGAGTTCGATAAATAGCTTCTCCAAAAATCTACCCTCAAAGGTACTAAAATCTCTGTAAATAACTTCTTTGAGTCTATCATACGCTTCTGCTTCGACCATTGAACTGTATTTATAGATGAAACGAAACCAAAAAGCTAAAAAGTTATCCACTATCTCATATTTTTGCACTTTACTATTGGGCTTTGCACCTATGGGCTTGATGCTTTTAATGATATGATAATCATGTTCTAACCTATTGAGATGACCTGAAATATTTTTTTCCAAAATAGACTCTATTTCACTTCTGGATGTCTTGGATGAAGCGATGAGGCTAAGCACAGAAAAGTAGGTACCATACTCCTTGCCAAACTCTTCGATGAGCCTATTTTTTCCCTCCTCAATGAAAAGGGAATTGGGAGAAAGTATCTCTTCTATCATCGCTTCAAAGGTAAAACTCTCATAGAGTACAAAAAGCTCTATATACTTTGCCACACCACCCGTAATGACATAAAAATCCAGTAGATTTTGAGAAGTATAAGCATGGTGATCTTGCAAAATTTCTTTGAGGACACTCACCTTTAATGGCTTTAAATCTATTTTAAAATCCGAACGTCCAAAGAGTGGCTCTTTCTTATCTTCAAAGATTTTTTTCATCAACGAATATACAGACCCACAGGTGATAAAGTGTATTTTGCTCTCTGCTTTATTTGCATCCCATAGTTTTTGTATCGTAGAATAGATCGCTGGATTTATTTTATAAAACTCTTGAAATTCATCTACAATCAATGTAAAACACTGATTCTTACCCAAATCTAACAGATAAGAAAACAGTGCCTCAAATGTTCTTATCTCACCATGTATTGTAACGCCCAATTTGGCTTCTATCTCTTCGCTAAACTCTTCGCAGAGTAAAGATTCACTCTTTTTTGAGACAAATAGGTAGACCACCTCTTCACTAGAAAAAGGTTGCAATACCAAAGCTGTCTTACCCACACGCCTTCTACCCAGAAGCATAGTCATGATACTATGCTTTTTTTTGAGTTTGTCAGCACGTTTTAGTAAAGCAAGCTCATTTTCTCTATTATAAAATTTCATATAATAACCTTTGTTACGATAACTTAAGTTATTATAACAAACTAAACTTTATAAATACTATAACTATCCTACCTCATATACGACCCATTATTCACATCAATCGTCGTCCCATTGATATACTCAGGTGACTCAGTCGCCAACCATAGCATCGCCTTGGCTACTTCATCAGGTGTGGCAAATCTACCCGTTACCACCGTCTTTAAAAACGTCTCTCTTCTAGCCAAAGGGATGGTCTCTAACATATCTGTCTCTACAGGACTAGCAGCAACAGCATTGATGACTACACTACCCTCAAAAATCTTCGCAAAGCTCTTAGTAGCATTGATGAGTCCTGCTTTACTGACGCCGTACCAAACATCGGGATGCCCTATCTGTCCTGCTATAGAAGCATTATTGACGATGCGTGTTGCACCTGCTTTTACACACGCTTCTATCAGCTTGATAGGTGCTTCTAGGTTGAGCTTTAGCATAATGTTTACTTTTTCTTGTGGATAGCTGTCATAAGAGAGGGAGTACATGACCCCTGCATTGTTGATAAGGATATCTATCTTCCCTAGCGACTCCACAAGTGCAGGTATGCCCTCTACATTTGTCAAGTCATACGCTATGCATTCCACTCTGTCAGCATAAGCAAAATCTTTAAAATCTCGTGCTATGACTATGACTTTATAGTCTCGTGCCAAAAAAGCTTTGGTAAGTTCTAAGCCTATGCCTTTGTTCCCGCCTGTGATTAGTGTTGTTTTCATATTATTTCCTTCACATCGTGAATCAAAGTCTCATTTCTCTTACCTTCAAAAAGCTTATTTTGACTAAAAATTTACAAGCTTACTGGCATCATAATTCTATCTATACACCTTAATATTTTTTACAAATTTTTGAATACTCTCTGCGACTTCATCTTTATCATCAAGGTCAATACTTCCACCTATTTGCTTATCATACCAAAGGACTTCTTTTGTTTTATTGTCAATCATTACCATATATACAGTATCTTCCATCGCTGAGGCAACAGTTGTAAAAGTACCTGCAGTTGCAACTGCCAATGCAGCTGTAAATAAGCCTGATGCTACTTTTGAACCTACTGATCTATTAGGTTCAAGTGCATATAAATAGATCGTTATATCTGTATTTTTTGGTAAGTCTAATGCCTTAGCATATACCTTATGACTATCACTTACTGTTTCAAAATTTTTACCCAATTGTCTTAAATCCAAAACCATTTTAGAACAATTATTTTCATTATTACCTATATCTGTTTTAGTTAAAGGACAATATGATTCAGAAATATTTTTTACTATATAATAGTTAGATAATTGTTTTTGCAGTTCAGTTAAAAAATATTGAGAGCTTTTCTTACTTTCTGATTCATGCTCCACACTATCCCCTCCTACTGAAACCTCAACAATATGTGTATCAGGGGTAACCAATGTAACAGTTTTTTTTGTTTTAATACTCTCTTTAAAGTTTTTACTCACAGTGCTGTGCTCTGCACATCCTAATAATAACACTATGCCTATAAATCCAATGATTTTTTTCATACTTTTACCCTTTATTTTCATTGATGATTAACCCGTAATTCTCTCATTTCTCTCAGATTCTTGCTCTTTATAAAGCTGTGCACACCCTATAGAGAGCTCACGCACTTTCAAAATATAGTTTTGACGTTGTGCCTGAGAGATAGCCTTTCTAGCATCTAGTACATTAAATGCGTGTGAGGCAATCATACACTGATCATACGCAGGCAATGGCAATCCTGCATCCAAACATGCTTTACATTCATTCGATGCATCTTCAAAATGCTGGAACAGATTCTCGACATTGGCTACCTCAAAATGATACTTAGAAAATTCATACTCTGTCTCTTTGTGTACGTCACCATAAGTAGTGACCACATCACCCATCTTGTTCCACACAAGGTCATAAACTGAGTCCACGCCTTGCAAGTACATCGCAAGTCTCTCTGTACCATAGGTAATCTCTACAGCCACAGGGTCACAAGCAATCCCTCCTACTTGTTGGAAATAAGTAAACTGTGTCACCTCCATACCATCGAGCCAAACTTCCCAGCCAAGCCCCCATGCACCCAGTGTTGGTGACTCCCAGTTGTCTTCGACAAAACGGATATCATGTTCTTGCAGATTCAGTCCTAAGTATTCAAGCGATTTGAGGTAAAGCTCTTGAATATTGTCAGGGCTAGGCTTGATGAGTGCCTGAAACTGATAGTAGGCACCCAAACGGTTCGGGTTCTCACCATAACGTCCATCTGTAGGACGACGGCTAGGTGCCACATAGGCAGCCGACCAAGGCTTGGAGTCTAGGCTTCTTAGCAGTGTTGCTGGGTGAAATGTCCCTGCACCTGATGGGATGTCGTAGGGTTGTACGATGTTACAGCCTTGAGCTGCCCAGTATTGTTGGAGTTTTAATAGCATATCGCTAAAAGTTATAGCGTTTTTATTCATTTCTACTTTCTACTTTCTAATTTCTAATTTTTTACAATATTGTTTCTATTTCGCTTGAGTCAAGCTCAACTTTTTTTGCTTTGCTAATTCTATCTTCTTGCAGTTTGATTTTCAGTTCATCATCTTGTAATGCCATGATTTGGATGGCAAGGTATGCAGCATTGACTGCTCCTGCTTTGCCAATAGCAAGTGTACCTACAGGCATGCCTGCAGGCATCATCACAGTGCTGAATAATGCATCTTTACCACGAAGGGGGCCACTCTCCATAGGTACACCAAGGACAGGCTTTGTTGTACAAGCTGCCAATGCACCTGCCAAGTGTGCTGCCATACCAGCGGCTGCTATGAAGACTTGTGCGCCTTTTTCTTCTGCTGCTTTCATATATGTTTTTGTTCGCTCTGGGCTTCTATGTGCCGAAGAGATAATCAGCTCAAAAGGTACACCAAACTTTTTGAGTGTTTCTGCACACTCTTCCATAATGCTGTAATCACTTTTTGAACCCATTACAATTGATACGAATTTCATTTTTTATTTCCTTTGTATTCAAATCGTTCCCATGCTTTGCGTGGGAATGCATATATCAATTTAATAAACTAATCACTATTTTAGCATATCAAACTCAAATATACATTCCCACATACAACGTGGGAACGAGTTGTTTCTCTCTACTTTTCTTGTTCTAGTTTCATTGGGGTTGAGTCTTCGGTTAGACCTTTTTTTTCTAATGCTTCAGCGATTTCACGTCTAAGTATCGTATACCCTGGCAATGGAGCTGGGAGTAAGATATCATTGACATTGCCACTATGCACACACTCCAACTCCTTACCTTCTTTGGTAGTGAGTTTTTTAAAGGTGATGACATAGTGTCCTGCTATCTCTTCTATCTTTCCTATGTCGTTATCTACCAGCTCTACTTTGGCATCCACAGGTACGACAATCTCTACAGAGTCACCTAGGCAGGTCTTGTCTTTACATTTCCAGCTTAAGCCATCTTCGCTTACCAAACCTGCTACTTGATGGGTACCGTACTGTATGGAAAAGTCATTGGACTCTGTGTTGTTTCTGTCAAATGGTCGTGAAAGTAAATAGGCATCTGAAAATCCACGATTTTGTGTAGTGTTTAACTCTTTTTGATAGCGTTTTTCATCAAAGTCATTTTTATAATAGTCATCTATAGCATGTCTGTAGGCTTTTGTAACCACACCTGCATAATAAGGAGACTTGGTACGTCCTTCTATTTTGAGAGAGTCTATCACACCCGATTTGAGTATCTCGTCGACATGTGATGCCATGTTCATATCTTTTGCATTCATGATGTAGGTACCTATGCCCTCTTCTTCATCGAGTCTAAAGGTCGTACCAGACTCAGGGTTATGTGCATAAATTTCATAGGGGAAACGACAGTCATTGGCACAGCTACCACGGTTGGGCACACGCCCCGTTTGGAGAGATGAAATGAGACAACGCCCAGAATACGCAAAACACATCGAACCATGCACAAATATCTCTAACTCTAAATCAGGAATATGATTTTTTATCGCTTCACAATCTTTGAGTGAAATCTCACGTGCTACGATAATACGCTTCACACCCAAATCATAATAGACCTCTGCATCCATCGCATTCATAACGTTGGCTTGTGTCGAGAGGTGGATAGGAATATCTGGGGCTATTTTATGGGCTATCTTCACAACCCCAGGGCTAGAGACGATAAGCGCATCGGGTTTGAGCTCTGCTATCTTAGCAATGTGGTTTTCATAGAGTTTCATCTGTGAGTTAAAAGGAAAAGAGTTTACCGTAGAATAAACTTTTTTACCCCGTGCATGGGCATATTCTATCCCTGCTGCATAAGACTCAATATCGAACTCTTTACCCGAACGTATACGCAGTGAAAAGGTACTTGTTCCCCCATATACCGCGTCTGCACCATAGTTTAGAGCAATCTTCATTTTCTCTAAGTTACCTGCTGGTGCCAAAAGTTCTACTTTGTTTTGCATATCTGTCCTATCGTTATAATTAGTCTTATTTTAGCGTATAAGTAGTAAAAAGTAGTTTTCTATGCTAAAATCACTTTATGAATAAAAAAATACGAGTAGATTTACACAACCACACCACACGCTGTAACCATGCAGAAGGTACCGTAGATGCGTACATACAAAAAGCTATAGCCCTTGGCATAGATATCTATGGGTTTTCAGAACACGCACCAATGGATTTCGACCCTAAGTATAGGCTGGATTTTGATGAGATAGATGCCTATTTTCACGATATTCTTACTGCCAAAGAGAAGTACAAACAAGAGATAGATATTTTACTAGGCTATGAAGTAGACTGGCTACCAGGACACATGGATGAACGTGTACTGGGTGCTGATGTAGATTATCTCATAGGCTCTGTGCACTTCATAGACAAATGGAGTTTTGACAATCCAGAGTTTATAGGTGGATGGAAAAATAAAGACATAGATGAAATATGGAAAGCCTATTTCGAAGCTACTGCAGCCATGGCAAAGTCTGGGAAGTTCGATATAGTCGGTCACCTTGACCTCATAAAAGTCTTTAAATTTATGCCCAAACAAGATATAAGACTCTTAGCAAAAGAGGTACTCCTAGCCATCAAAAAATCCAATATGGTCATAGAGATAAATACCGCAGGATTACGTAAACCTGTAGGTGAGATGTACCCTTCACGTGCCTTATTAGAAGAAGCCTATGCACTGGGTATCCCTATTACCTTCTCTTCTGATGCCCATGCAGTCGAGCACATAGGTGCTGGCTATGAACTTGCCACTACATTGGCAAAAGATATTGGATACACCCAAGCTGTTACTTTTAAAGAGAGAGAGAAGCAATTGATTACTTTTTAAGCAAAATATCTATGCTTATTTATGATTTACTAGCTATAATCTAGGGATAAAATTTTAATTTAGGAGCGTTAGACATGGGTAAATTCGTAAACAACATGGCAGAATTTAACAAATATTGTGAAGAGAATGAAGTAGAATTCATTGACTTTAGATTTACAGATATCAAAGGTGCATGGCACCACATCTCATACAGAGCAACTGCTGTAGATGATAAAATGCTTGAAGCTGGACTTCCTTTTGATGGTTCATCTATCGAAAACTGGCAACCAATCAATGAATCAGATATGATTCTCAAGCCAGATGTAACATCTGCATTCCTCGATCCATTTACAGCTGACAGCACTGTCATCGTGATTTGTGATGTTTACGACATCTACAAAAATGAGCTTTATGCTAAATGTCCTAGATCAATCGCTAAAAAAGCACTCAAAGCACTAGATGAAGCGGGTGTAGCTGACGCTGCTTACTTTGGTCCTGAAAACGAATTTTTCATCTTTGATGACGTAAAAATCGTAGACAATGACAACCACCAATCATTTAAGGTAGAAACAGACGAAGGTCACTGGGCTGATGCTGAAGACTATGGTGAGTATGGAAACATGGGTCACAGACCTAGAATTAAGGGGGGGTACTTCCCAGTCATGCCTACAGATTCTGCGGTAGATTTAAGAGCTGAAATGATGATGCTTCTTGAAGAGGTAGGTATTGAAGTAGTACTTGGGCACCATGAAGTGGCACAAGGACAACATGAAATTGGTGTTGTATTTTCAGATATCATTACAGCAGCTGACAATGTACAAAAATATAAATATGTTGTTAAAATGGTAGCACACCTCAATGGTAAAACAGCAACATTTATGCCAAAACCTATCTACAATGATAACGGAAACGGTATGCACGTACACCAATCACTCTGGAAAGATGGTAAAAATCTTTTCTATAAAGAGGGCGAATATGCAAACCTTTCTAAAACAGCACTTGACTACCTAAGTGGTATCTTTAAACACAAAGAGGCTGTTGCTTCTTTTACAAACCCAAGTACAAACTCTTACAAGAGACTACTCCCAGGTTTTGAAGCACCACGTATCTTGACATACTCTAGTCAAAACCGAAGTGCAGCTTGTCGTATTCCTTATGGTGCGGGAGAAAAAGCGACAAGAATTGAGACACGCTTCCCTGACTCAACTTCATGTCCTTACCTTGCATTTGCGGTACTTATGACAGCCGGTCTTGATGGTATCAAAAAAGGTGGTTATGACTTAGTAGGTCCATTTAATGAAGACCTATTTGAACTTAGTCGAGAGGAAATTGCTGAAAGAAAAATTCCTGAACTTCCAAACTCTTTTAGAGATGCACTAGAAGGTCTAGAAAAAGACCATGACTTCCTTGCTCCTATCATGAGTCCAGAATATATTAAAGAGTATGTTGATTACATGTTTGACAGACACGTAATTCCTGTAGAGGGTCGCCCAACCGCACATGAGTACATTACAACGTACTCTTGCTAATGTTTTGGTGGGCATCTCTGGCCTACCATACGGCTTATCTAATTTCAATATTATCCCCCCATATATATTACTAAACTTCAAGCTACCCTTTTGTATAATACTCATACAACAATTTAAAAGGATGTTATATGAAAAAATTAGGTTTAGTAACAATCGCATTAGGTGCATTACTTCTTTCGGGATGTGGTGGGGGAGGTAGTAAAAAAAGTAAGAGTATTACGGAACAGATGAAGGAAAAAACAGCGATTATCATCATCCATAGTATGAAAGCTTCCGCGTGCTCTACTCCTATACTTACTATAACAAACTTCACAACTGGAGAACAAAGGTTAGCAAATAATGTGCTTCGCGATTCTCCTGCTAATACCACTAATTGTAATACTTATGGTAGAGCATCTAGTCCATTTGGTGAAATAGGGAATTGTTCCGAATTAAGTCTAGTAGAGTATGGTGAGGCACTTAATATTCAAGATATTTCTCTCTACGAGGATGTATCTACAGCTTGTGTCATAGCTGGTGACTAACAATAGGATAAAATGTTTGTTCTATATCCTTGATATAGAACATCTTCTTAGTTTTTAAACAAACGCTTCTCTTCATCTCTCTTAAAAAACGTAAAATAAGTCCACAGTGTTGTACCGTAAACAAAGATAGACAACACAACCACACCTATTGTCACAGCTTCAAAAAGCTCTTTGTGCTCAAAACTGTCCGGTATCATATGTACCAAGATAATAGAGAGTGCACCCTTCATCCCTGAGAATGTCAAGATAAACCAGCCCTCTAGTCCTACAGGCTTAATGGGGGTCAATGCCTTTACACTACCAAAAAAAGCAAACTTTGCCATAGAGATAGCACGAATAAGTGTTGTTGCTACAAACATAATAAATATCTCTGCTTTATATTCCCAAAGCAACTTAAAATCTACCATCTCCGCCAAGGCAAAAAAGATGACTACTGCGGCAATATATCCAAACTCTTTTGCCATTTCATAAATATATTCAAGCCTCTCATGTGTCGTTGTCTCTATGCCACCCAAACGCAACTTACGCATAAAACTTTTCGTTTTCTTTTGTGTATCATGTGCCAAGTCGGCATCTATCCATGCTTTTGTAGCTACAATAGCAACGATAAGTGTCAAAATACCAGAGATATGCATCTCCTCTGCGAGCACATAGGCTACATATGCTTCTACTACAAATGCAAAGAGCTCACCACGCTTATTAGAAAAAAGCTTCATTGTCAAATAAAATCCAAAGCCAAGTGCCAATCCAATTACTGTACTCATCGCAAATACACGTAAAGCATCCATGGCAGCAACACCTGCATCTATATGACCAGATACCATCCATGGCAAACCTATAAAGAAAAAGGCAATCACTGCTGTGGCATCATTGCCTAACGATTCCCCTTCTATCAACACTTTGATATCGTGCCCAATGCCCTCAAAACGAGAAAGTACTGACTGCACAGAGACTGCATCTGTAGCCATATTGATAGCAAAGAGTGCCACATAGGCACCTAGACTTAGACCCTCATACACATTGAAGTATGAGAGACTTGCACCCACAGTAATAGAGAGTGCCACAGCGACCACTGCTAAGTAGAAAATACTCCATGCATGTTTTTTAATATCCGAGAAATGCAGATGCAGGGCATCTCCCATAAAAATAAGAGGGATACAAAAAAGTATCACCGTAGAAAAGTTTTCTGCCAAATCTATAGGTACTGCTGCTTTAAAATAGGTATAAACCAAATAAGAGCCTATAAGCAATATAAATACCGAAGGTATCTTCAGCCTATTGGCAAGTGCGTCTGAGAATATCACTAAACTCAATATGGTAATCAATAAAATTTCTGGTGCAAAACTATGCATCGGACTCCCTTAAAATAATTCTCCGCTATCCTCGGTAACTGGACGCTCTGGTACTTTGCGTGTAGGATGTAAAGCATCCCCCTCATCTTTATCTATCTCTTTATCAATCTTAATCGTTTGCATCAATCCAGTATCACTCTCTGGGCTCATAGTTTCATTCTCTTCATTGAGATACTTTTTATATGGATTTTCTTTTGCTTGTGTGCTAGGAAGAGGAGAATTTTTAGTATAAAGTTCTGTTTTCCCTTCATAGACACCCCTAAAGACACCCTGTGGTATATCAAATGTACGCTTGGTTTCAGGATAGAGTGCTATCAATTTTTTAAAATAATAGGCAAAAGCAGGAGCCACCATAGCTCCACCCGTTGCACCATGTCCTATAGGCTTGTTGTCATCTCTTCCCATCCAAGAAATCACTTCTATTGTAGGCGAATAGCCACAAAACCATGCATCTATATTTTGATTGGTTGTTCCTGTTTTTCCTGCAAGTGCTATACCCTCTACACGTGCATTTTTTCCCGTACCTCTTTTTACCACATCCTTAAGTATATCTGTCATAAGGTATGCCTGCTCTGGCGTAGTGAAATCAGCTATCTCTTTAGGACGTGTCTCATAAATCACAGCACCCTCTTTGGCGATAATTTTACTTACCAATCTTGGTGCTATCATATGACCTTTATTGGCAAATACAGAAAAAATTTGTGCCATTTTAAGAGGACTCAACCCTAAATTACCCAAAGCAATAGACATATCTTTGGGTATATGTGGCACATCTAAAAATGCCAATCTATCACGTATGGTATTGATGCCTAAATCAGCCACAAGATTCACCGTTGCCAAATTACGTGAATGCACCAGTGCTTCACGTAATGAAATAAACCCTTTAAAATCATGTTCATAGTTTTTAGGTGCCCATATCTTTTTTTTGCCATTGTATGTATATTCAAAAGTACGTGCAAGATCTGTCAAAGGTGTTGCAGGGTTATAACCCATATCTAAAGCTGTCTGATAAATAAAAGGTTTAAATGCAGAACCTGGCTGTCGCTTAGATTGGGTTACACGGTTAAATACCGAACGCTTATAGTTTTCTCCGCCTACCATAGCCAAAATATCACCTGTACTACTCTCTACAGCCACAAATGCTGCATTAATCGTAGTCTTTTTAGGATTTTCGTTGTATTTTTTTAATGCTTTGTCATATACATAACTTACAGCTTCTCTAGCTATAGCTTGTTGTTTCATATCTATTGTTGTATAAATTTGATAGCCACCTGTCCTAATATCACCTAATTTTCCTTTAAAACGACGCACAACTTCATCAATAATATAGGGTGTGACATTTTGAGTCAATGATGTCTTATAGACCTTAGGTGATTCCTTTACGGCTTTTAGATAGTCAGCCTGTGTAATCCAACCAATGCTTTTCATACGATAGAGCACATTATTCGCACGATTAAGTGCACGTTTATAGTGTCGTATAGGGTTATAAAAACTAGGGGCATTAGGAATACCTACCAACATAGCAGACTCTTTAAGTGTCAATGCTCCTAACTCTTTATGAAAATACCCTTGTGCTGCTGTCTTTACCCCAAAATAGTTATTGCCATAAGAGATTTCATTTAAATAGCGTTCTAAAATCTCTTCCTTGCTTAGCTCATGCTCTATTTTTAGTGCTAAAATTGCCTCTTTAATTTTACGCATTAATTTTTTTTCACTAGAGAGTACTTTGTTTTTAATGAGCTGTTGGGTAATTGTACTTCCACCTTCAATAAAAGAACCCGCTTTTATATCTTTAACAATAGCCCTCAAAATAGCATCAGGATTTACCCCATTGTGCTCGAAAAATCGTGTATCTTCCATAGCCACAAGACCTTCTATTAAAAATCCTGGTATATCATCGTAGCGTGCGTATAAACGATGTTGTTTTTTGAAAATATAGGCTAGTTTCTCACCATTTCTATCCAATATAACAGAAGAAGTTTCAGGTTTATAATGAATCAGCTTATCTGCATCTAATGCAATCTGCTCATAGGCATAAATAAATAATATTCCCAAAGCTACAGCACTTACAATCACTAAGATAATAGAACTTTTTATAAACGCATTAAACACTCAAAACCTTTGTCATCATTTTCACCTATTGTACCGAATTCTCTCTAATGAGTGCGATGGTATGAATCATTTTTTTCATACTAACACCCACATTGAGTATCAAACGCATCATAGGTGTCTTGACAGTTGGCTGACGTATGGCACCCACCAAGTAACCATATTCCAATAACTCATTTTGCATCTCTAGTGTACTACTATTATCGCCCATAGCAATAGGAACAATGAGACTTTTACACTCTTTTTCTAGCATTAACGAAGCCAATGCCTGTCGTTTATTTATTTTTTTTCTATACTTTTTTACATATTTTTGTATATGTTTCATATTGACCAGTGCCAACGCTGTGTCAAACACAGAGGGTGCAGTAGAATAGATAATAGGTTTCCCACGGTTCACTAAAAAAGAGACAATATTTGAAGAACTCAGGATATACGCTCCATAGGAACCATAAGCTTTACCCAGTGTTCCCATCTTAATGTGTCTCTCATTTATCTTAATACCATAATGTTCAAAAATGCCTAAAAGTTTTTCTCCCAACACCCCTGCAGAGTGTGCTTCATCGACTATCATTATTGCTTTTACTTCATCAGCTAAACCAAATATGCCTTCACTACACAAGTCTCCACCCATAGAGTAAACACCCTCTACCACGATAATCTGTCTTTTTGCAGGATACTGTGCTAACTTTTGACGTAAATCTTCTACATCATTGTGTCTAAACTTTACTACTCTGTCGCCTAATAGTTCTGCTGCCATCACTCCTGAGGCATGATACTCCTCATCCATAAAAAGCATATCACCCTTACGTACCAACGCTTCAATAAGCGCCATATTTGCCAAATAACCAGACCCTACTATGAGTCCCTCTTCAAAACCGTTTTGCTTTGCCATCGTCTCTTCAAACTGTTTATGAATAGGATGATAGCCATTGACCAGCATAGAAGCTTTAGAGGTAAGCGTCTCATACTTTTTTACGAGTTTTACGGCTTTGTTAAACTGTTTTTTATTGTTAGAAAGTCCTAGATAGTCATTGGATGCCATATCATCCAAATCATCCTCAAAAAGTTTACGCTCTCTGAAGCGTCCTGCTTTTTTTAGGGCTTTGAGTTCGTTACTATACATAATATTCCCGTAGGGGTATCCCCTTGTGGGTACCCTGATTAATAATTTTTTGTGGGTACCCATAAAGGGCACCCCTACGCATTTTTAAATCCAAGGCAACAATACCTCAACCTGCAAGCCCATCGCCGTACTCTCATACCCATCTACAGACTGAATGTACTTTTTACAAAAACCTTCTACCATACATCCCCCTGCTTTACCTTCCCACAATCCACTCTCTAGGTATGCTTCCAAGTCTTTTTCTTCAAATGCAGAAAAATGATAATGTGTCGCAGAGATGTCTGAAAAAGCCAAGTTTTTTGACTTGTAGTGTAGTGAAGAGATAATAGAAATAGTTGAGCCACTTTGAATATTTAAAATACGTCTAGCATCTTCTACATCTTTGGCTTTACGTAAAATGCTACCATCAGATGCTGCAATTACCGTATCTGCACAAAGCAAAGGCACATCAAGTCCAAACTCATGTATAGCAGCGTCTAGTTTACCTTTGCTGGCTGTATAGACAAAATCTTTGGCTATAGAGGTAGTAATTTGTTCTTCATCATAGTCTGCTGACTTTTGTATAAAGTCTACACCAAACTTACGAAGCAATAACCCACGAGACTCCGACTGAGAGCATAAGCATATTTTTATATCATTGGTACTTCTGTTTCTCCCTACTACCTGCTCTCTACTCCTTCTTACCTGTTCCTTCCTACCTGCTCCATGCTCCTTACTCACTGCTATAGTCCTCTAAGACTCACACCCATCCAAAGTGCTACAAGTCCAAGTGCGATATTGACAGGTAAAAGCACATTTGCCATCCACTTCATTCTGGCTTTGGCTTCTTTGACTTTACCTTGGTTAAACATCTTCCATGCTGTCGCACGTTTGTAATACATAAAGCTATAATTGACTGTCATGATTGTCCAAATGATTTCTTTAGAGATAAACAGGTCTTTAAGTCCACCATGATGTCCACCCAAGGAAATAGCCATCATAAGCCCTGTAGCAAAAAGGATAACAATAAAAGGCATCACCAAATTAAACAATCTTCCAACCGTTTGCATGGTAATCCCAAGTCTTTGTTTAGGCTCTAAAATATCTGCTATTTTATCGCTTAAGAGCATTTGCGCATCAGTAATGCCCCCACGTGCAATGACAGGATGTACCGCCACACGCATAGCAATCATACCGCCTACCCATATAAATGCAGAAAGCACGTGTAAAAAAACAAGGATGTGTCCATATTCACTAAAAAAAGTTGTCATCTTAATTACCGCCTTCCAACATATCGCTCACATATACTTTAGATTCTTCAAGTGCTGTAGTGATTTTGCTTGCATCTTTTCCACCTGCTTGGGCGAAGTCAGGACGACCTCCCCCACCTCCACCTACGATAGGTGCAATAGACTTAATCCAATCTCCTGCTTTGACAGGTGTATTTTTAGATCCAGCTGCAAGCATCACTTTGTCACCCTTTTTCATAAAGAGCATCACGGCAATATTGTCATATGTGTTTTTAAGCTCATCTATCATCGACTTGATATCACCGCTTTCCACTTCTTCAACAATGACATTCACACCATTTATCTCTACTGCATTTAACTCTTTTTTGCTTGCAGATTGTGCAGCTTGGACTTCAGACTTGAGTGTTTTTACCTGCTCTTTGAGTTTAGTGATACCTGCTAGAGGATTGACATTTTTCAGTTCAGTTTTGACTGCATGCATTTCATCACGTAAAGCTTTTACCGCCTCTACAGCAGCATTACCACAAATAGCCTCTATACGACGTACACCTGCTGATACACCAGACTCTTTGGTAATCATAAACAGACCAATCTGTGCCACATTACTTACGTGCGTACCACCACAAAGCTCAGTAGAAGCATCACCCATGCTTACCACTCTTACCTCATCACCATACTTCTCACCAAAGAGTGCCATCGCACCTGAGTTTTTGGCTTCTTCTATACTCATAATCTCTGTTTTTGCAGGAATGGCACGAGAGATTTTGTCATTGACCCATGCTTCTACTTTCGCTAGCTCTTCACTCGTCATCGCCTGTGGATGAGAGAAGTCAAAACGTAAACGTTTGTCATTATTGAGTGACCCTGCCTGACTGATATGCTCACCCAAAATAGCTCTCAATCCTGCATGCAATAGGTGTGTTGCAGAGTGATGCTTCTCTATCTCTGCACGGCTAGTATCTACCACTGCCTCCACTTCATCACCCACAGAAAGTTTTCCATCCACTTCAGACAAATTCATATCAAGAAATTTCTTCGTATCCAATACCTTAATTCCTAATTCCTCATTCCTAATTCCTAATTCCCCACGGTCACCCACTTGTCCACCAGACTCTGCATAAAATGGTGTTTTATCAAGCAGTACCCAGCCTTTGCCATCAAGACTCTCTGTCTCTTTAAAGTTTTCATCCAATAGTGCCAACACTTTCGCTGTGGCTGTGGTACTCTCATAGCCTACAAAGGTATTGACACCAAACTTCTCTTTAAGTGCTTTAAAGTCACCTGTAGTGGCAGCATCACCCGTACCTTTCCATCCTGCTTTAGACTGTGCTTTTTGGGCATCCATCTTGACATGAAAGGCATCCATATCGAGTTTGATATTTTTTTCACGAAGCATATCTTCTGTAAGGTCAAGCGGGAAACCATAGGTATCGTATAGTTTAAACGCTACTTCACCATTAAAGACATCTTTAGTATTTTTGAGCTCTTCATTAAAGAGTTTTATCCCTGCTTCAATAGTCATAAAAAAACGCTCTTCTTCCATTTTCATAGACGTTTTAATCGCTTCTGCTTTGGCACCTAGATAGTCATACTGTTCACCCATCGTCTCTACCAAGATATCGACCAGTTTATACATAAACGGCTCACGCAGTCCCAACAAATATCCATGACGAATCGCACGACGCATAATACGTCTTAGTACATACCCGCGTCCTTCTTTGTCAAAGTTTACGCCCTGTGCGAGCAAGAAAGAACATGAACGCAAGTGGTCTGCGATGACTCTATAAGATGCAGAATTTGCTGCATCAAAGTCATACGGCTTACCTACAAGTTCCCCTATCTTGTCCAAAAATGGCATAAAGAGTGAGGAGTGATAGTTGTTGAGTTTACCCTCTTTGATGGCGACAACTCTTTCAAGTCCCATACCTGTATCGATGCTAGGTTTTGGTAGTGGATTGAGCGTGCCTGTCTCATCACGGAAATATTGCATAAACACAAGGTTCCAGATTTCTAAAAAGCGATCACCCTCTCCACCCATTTTGTCCTCAGGAGAGTTAAAATGCTCTTTGCCTTGGTCATAAAATATTTCAGAACAGGGACCACATGGCCCTGTATCACCCATCTGCCAGAAGTTATCTGCATCACCAAAACGTACGATGCGATCTCTATCAATATGTTTTGCCCACATCTCTTCTGCTTCGTCATCTGAGTCATGCACAGTCACCCATAGTTTTTCTACAGGTAAATTTAAATACTCTTTTCCTGTAATAAACTCCCACGCATAGGCAATAGCCTCTTCTTTAAAATAGTCAGCAAAAGAGAAGTTACCGAGCATCTCAAAAAGTGTATGATGGCGTGCGGTGTAGCCTACATTGTCAAGGTCATTGTGTTTTCCCCCTGCTCTAAGACAGGTCTGACTTGATGTGGCACGAGGTATTTCAGGGATAGGTGCAACGCCCGTAAAAATGTTTTTAAACTGTACCATACCTGCATTGGTAAACATAAGTGTTGGATCATCTGGCACAAGTGCAGAAGAAGGTATGAGCTGATGCCCTTTGCTTTGAAAAAAGTCTAGAAATGATTTTCTAATATTCATGGGAAAATATCCTGCAATAAAGGGGCATTTGACCCCTTGAATTAGTTAAAGATATTTTATCGTAAATGTGGTTATTTAGAGGTAAAAGGTACACTCATCATTTTCATTATAAGAGAAACTACCATCACTGTAGGTTGAAGAAGCACCAAAATCTTGACAAGTATAAGGGATATTACCTTTGCCCGAATAGCTATAATCTACAATGCGAACAACATCATCATAGCCATCACCATAGACACCTCGAAGTCCATTAAAATTAAATATACATGTATCTGGTTGAACAAATGTAAATTCTCCATTGGATTTTGTTTTACTCCAATGTGTCATGGAATCACACTTATAGGGGATTCCACCATACGTAAATCCTTTATCATCCACTAAAAAAAGTGTTGTGCGTTTATCATTTTCGTAATCATATTGATTATCAGAAGAAGAACCACATCCGCTCAAGAGTATACTCATAAAGATTAAATTTACAAATAATATTAATTTTTTCATCATACAATCCTTTATATGTTTATATCTCTTATCATAGGAAAGAATTGTGTGATTTTTGTGAGCTAACACTCCTTGAGTATAGTGGCAATTTTTCGACTTCCCTCTTTTTCAACAATTTGCATAAGCCCTTCACTCACTTTTTTCAAGTTCTTGTCAAACAGTGTCAATACTTTTTCGCTGTCAATTTCATCCTCTCTCATTAGCCATGCTAAATTTTTTTCTACCAAAAACTGTGCATTATAATACTGATGGTCAGACGCTGCATAAGGGTACGGTATGTAAAGTGTAGGTACAGCTGTAGCACTCAGTTCCCATAGTGTTGAAGCACCTGCTCGCGCCACAGCAAAGTCTGCCTCATTCATATAGTCAGCCAGTC
>Ga0256833_1001344_pt1 | contig 18176 bp, 14 predicted proteins | sample 356284metaG_FD_190535 | JGI IMG/M metagenome (GOLD analysis project Ga0256833, IMG submission 190535) | Hydrothermal vent microbial communities from Mid Atlantic Ridge, Atlantic Ocean - 356-284 | ecosystem: Environmental > Aquatic > Marine > Hydrothermal vents | place: Atlantic Ocean: Mid... | reverse complement strand
TCGTGTCCCCCTCGGTGGGGGCCGGGCACGACAGAAAAGTTACCCCGGGGATAACAGAGTCGTCGCGGGCGAGAGCCCCCATCGACCCCGCGGTTTGCTACCTCGATGTCGGCTCTTCCCATCCTGGGGGTGCAGCAGCCCCCAAGGGTGGGGCTGCCCGCCCATTAAAGGGGAACGTGAGCTGGGTTCAGACCGTCGTGAGACAGGTCGGTCTCTACCCGCGGGGGGTGTCGGCCGCCTGAGGGGAAGGTGCCCTTAGTACGAGAGGAACGGGGCGCCGCGGCCTCTAGTGTACCGGTTGTCCTGGCGGGCAACGCCGGGCAGCCACGCCGCAGTGGGGTAACCGCTGAAAGCATCTAAGCGGGAACCCCTCCCCGAAAAGAGGCGGCCATCCGCCGCTCCCATCCGGGGGCGGCGGCGAGGGCTCCCGTAGAAGACGGGGTTGATGGGGCGGGGGTGTAAGCCCCGAGGGGTCCACCCGAGGGGTTCAGCCCGCCGCTCCCAATCGCCCGAGGCCGCAGGCTCGCTCACCCTGGGGCGGGCTGCACGCGTGTATAACAGGTGTGGCCCGCGCTCGGGGCCCCCTCTCAGAGCGGGGCCCGGGGCCTGCGCCTTAGGGCAGTAGTGGTGGTTGCCCTCCGGCATGGGCCTGGGGGCTCCTGGACTCTTCCAGGCCGGCCTGTAATACTTGGGGGCGCGCTGGGGGCGTGGGAGAAACGCCTACCGCCTCCTCCTTCCCGGTATGGCCTGGCGTTTAGGGGGCGCGTTACTGTGTGGGCTGGCATGCCTGTGGGCGGCGCTCGTACCTGGGGCTTATCATCTTCTCTTGTCGTGGGGGTTCTCCTAGCGGTAATTCTTTTAGTTAGCGGTGTTAGAGTCTAATTTTATAGTGCGGGAGGAGCTCGCGAGAATGCTCTCCTAGGGGAGGGTTTACTCTGCGGCGTGCAGGGCTCCTCCGTAGTGTCTTGCACGATGGAGGCCTTGCCCTATGAGTGGCGAGTCTTGCGGTCCGGTGGATCTCGGGGTTATTAGGGAGTGGTTGGAGTCCGGTGTTCTAGCTGGTTCGGGCGTGCTTTTGAAGTGGGAGGTTTTAGGGGAGGAGAGGGATGAGCGTGGAAGGCTGTCAGTGTTCAGGGCTTCCTGTATAGGGTTTCCTGTTAACCTTGTGGTTCTAGGTGTTGACGGGCCCTCGTGTAGGGATGGACCGTGTGTTGCAAGGCTTGTTATTGAGACTGGGATTCCTACTGTGGACCTGGACCCTAATGTTAAGCTCCGCCTTTACAGGTCGTTGCTGCTTGCTGGGAGGCTTGCCCTAGCGAAATTCTACCTCTACGGGGAGGAACACTATATTGGCGTCGCGGCCGACCTGGACCTTAGGAGCCTGAGCAGGGCGGAGTTCGAGGATTACCTGGCAATGCTCGTCGCCGGGTACTTGTACCTGAGAGAGCTCCCGGGAATGGAGGAGATCCTCCGCGAGAAGGAGCTGGACGTCCTCGCGGGAATAGTGCTCGAACACCTCAAACATGGAGAGTCGAAGGAGAAGGTGGTCGAGACCCTAGAGAAGATGGGGCTCCCCAGAGACATGGCCTCCAAGCTAGTGGACGCGCTGAGCGGGAAACGCCAGAAAGAGGCTGGAGCCCGGGATGAAACGCTAGCAATCTAACCCCCAGGCTAACATATTAATGAGCCGGAATACATGCAGAATATATACTTGGGACCTATCAGTCCAGGCCATCCCATACATGAGCGAGAGTGAAGATTATGAGTAGCCGGAACGCGAGGAAAAGCGTACTCGCCATAATACTCACCCTACTATTCATCCTCCCACTAGCATCCATCCCAGCCGTGGTAGCATCACAACAGCCAGGCCAGGGCCAGGCAGAGAATAACGTGCAGGCCGCGGCCAGCATGAACATAACCATAACCCCCAACACTACAAGCCTAGACCTGCAAGCATCAATACCGGTAGCAGACAAGAACCTCACAATGCTCAACGGGAACGTGAGCGTATCGGAAGACAAGGCCCAGGGAATAATAAGCCTGACAACAGCAATCCAAGCATTCTACAAGCAGCTAGAAAACGTTACAGGAACCCTGGAGACAATGATACAAGCCACAGCATCAATAGACGCGGCCAACAAGACGGGCACGATAGGCGAGACAACCAGTACAAGCATCAACATGACCATAGCAGGGGGGAACGGAACGCTCAAAATAGCAGGCACCATACAGAAGACAACCACAACACAAGCACAAAACAAGACCATAACTTCAACATCAGACACCCAGACAAGCCTCCTAGTCGAAGCGGAAAGCCAGCAGGAAACAGTAACCATGTCCCTAAACATAAACGCGACACAGGAAACAGTAGCGACACCCAACGAGACCCGAACAACCGGGTCCTTCCAGGGGCCAATAGCTGTCACAGTACCAGTATCAGGCTTCACAACAACAATCAACCTGAACCTAGACGGGCACTACGAAGCGGTTGCTATGAATAACACGCTAACAGTTAACGCGACAATAAACATAACGGCAGACAACAGCCTCGTGGCGGGAATACTATACCAGGAGATAACAAGCATAATACAACAGTACAACCTCACAGGCACAGTACAGGCAACGCTCAACGGTAACACCATAACAATAGTGGTCACATACAGCACGACACTCAACAACACCCTAACACCCGGCCTTGGAGGGATAATAGCCCCCGGACTACCGGGCTACGCCCAGGGCAACAAGACGAGAACCATAATAGAACACTTCAAACACCTCATAGACAACACGACCCTCGCACCCAGCAACCTGTGCACGGGCAAGATAAACATCACGGCCAGCGGAGACCTAACAGTCCAAATAGAAAACGGCACCATAACCGTTAACAGTACAATACAAGTATCAGCACCCCAACTACTAGAAGAGCTACCCTACAGTATAGAGCATGCACAGGCAACACTCACACTAGAAAACACGAGCCAGAGCCCAACAATAAAGGTTAACGCGCAGGCAACACTCGGAACACCCGAACCCTTCACCTCAATAGACCTCCTACAGCAGGCCGCATGGCTAGCCCTACACGCGGCCGAGCCAAACATGACAGGGAAAACCAGGTTCAACCTAACAGTCAACGCCGAGAACGGAGTAAGCCTCATAGTTAACGGGAAACATACAAGCACTGTCACATTCAACAATACAACACTAGAAGCACTCCAAAAAATAGCGGTAGAATACGATGGTATAATCTACAACGGGGCGAATAAGCCCATAATATTCACAGGAAAAGGGAACAGGCTCCCAGTACTCCCCCCAACCGCCAAGCAGATAATAATCATAGGCGTGGGCAAGGCAGCCTTCAAGCTCCCATACGGTAACGCGACGATACTATCAAACATGACCATAAAGTTCGGTAACGAGACGGGCAAAGCAAAAATAGTCATACTCAAAGGCGCCAGGATAAACCAGACACTCGCAACAGCAATAATCACGCCAGAAAACATAACCCTACCGCCAGGATACACGAACCTCCAACCAGCAGGATACGCACTAGCAATATCGAACACCACTGGAACCGCGATAGTAAGCCTCAAAATAGAAGCACCAACAAGCAACATCAAAATACTAGTAATACACGATAACGGCACAACAGAGCTCATCAACCCGCTACACATAAAAGCAGGCATGGTGGTGGCAGTAGTATCAACGCACAGCGTGTACATACCGGTAACCCAGCAGTCAGGCGGCGGAGGGCAAGAAACGACAACCACAACCACAACGTCAACATCCCCGGCAGCGACAACAACCGCAAGCACCACATCCAGCCCCACAACCACAAGCCCAACACAGACGACGACAACAACAACTAACCCACCAACCACCACAGGCACCACGACCAGCCCGGCAACAACAAGCACTACAACCCATACAACGGCTACAACAACCACGACCAGCCCGACCCAGCACCCTACAGGAACACCAGGCACCACAACAACTAGCAGCACTGGCAGCCCCACATCAACAACGCAGAACAATACGGGTAGCACGCAGACAGGAGGTACAAGCCAGAACAAACAGCAGAATAATAATCAGGGTAAGTCGCAAACCAATAATAAGAATAATATGATAATAATATCAATTATAATCATATTAATATTAATAGCAGCAGCCGCGTTAGCATTCAAGTAAACAATCTAAACCACACAGTTTTTCCCCACTCTTTCTCAAACCAAACATTCCCCATGGCAACTCCTGATCGCAGCCCAACAGCCGGAAGCATAGAATTAAGAAGCCCGGAGACTCAACCCCTATAGAATCACGGGTGAAAAAGAATAGACGGCGCAGACATCACCCGGAAAGGCCGAGAATTCATAGAAAGCCTAGACAAGTTTTGCGGATACAAGGCGGAATGGAAGACGAAGATAGACGAGCCCACAAACCCCGAATGGGGGTGGATCCCAACCGAGAGACCGCTAGAAAAATATATAGAATATGGGGTGATAAACCTCGACAAACCCCCAGGACCCACAAGCCACGAAGTAGTCGCATGGATAAAACGGATGTTCAACCTGAAAAGAGCAGGCCACGGGGGAACCCTAGAGCCTGGCATGTCAGGTTGAGGGAAAAGGGATCGCCGCCCGACCAGGCGGTCCCGCCAGGCGGGGAGACCCCAAAGTCACGGGAGTACTCCCCGTGGCCCTATCACGCATGACGAGAATAGTGGGGTCAGTCATACACTCGAGCAAGGAGTATATGTGCGTGATGCAGCTCCACAGGCCGGTAGACGAGGAGAAACTACGGGAGGTACTCTCAAAATTTGTCGGAACAATATACCAGAAGCCCCCATTGCGCAGTAGCGTGAAGAGGGCCATAAGAAGGAAGAAGATAAACAAGATAGAGCTCCTCGAGTACACGGGCAAGTACGCGCTCCTACACATCGACTGCGAAGCGGGAACCTACATGAGGAAGCTCTGCTGGGACGCCGGCCTCCTGCTAGGAGTCGGAGCCCACATGAGAGAGCTCAGGAGGATACGGACCGGGCCCTTCCACGAGGACAAGAACCTCGTCAGAATGCAGGACGTGGCCTTCGCGCTCATAAGACTAGAACGGGAAGGAAAAGACGACCTCCTCAGGAGAACAGTACTACCAGGAGAATACTCCATATGCCACCTGCCAAAAATAGCCGTCCGCGACAGCGCCGTCGCAAGCATAGTGCACGGAGCACAGCTCGCGGTTCCAGGAATAGCCATGGTCCAAGACACGGTAGTAAAGGGGGCGACAGTAGCACTGCTAACACTCAAAGGAGAGCTGATAGGCATAGGAGAGGCAGCCATGAGCGCCGACGAGATACTCTCAGCCGAGAAGGGAATAGCGGTCAAACCCAAGAGAATAATAATGGAGCCAGGACTATACCCGCGCATGTGGAAGTCTAAAACTGAAAAACAAAATACAAGCGAGAAACAATAACAGTAACCGGGAAAACAAAAAACACGTATAACAGGGGAGCCCAGGGCCAGACAGGAAGGCGAGGTGGAACATGGAATGTTCAAGAAAATACTAGTCGGAGTAGACGGATCCCCCGGCTCTCTGAAAGCGGCCGAGAGAGCGGTAGAACTAGCCAAGACCCTCGGGGCAGACATCACATTCCTAACAGTCGTACCGCCACCAACAGTCCTGCTAGGAGAGCTAATGACCCCCGAAGTTATAGATGTTGAACCGCTGGTCAAAGCCGCCAGGGAGGCGCTGGAAGCGCTTAGAAAGAAGCTGGCAAGTGAAGGGTTAAAGATAGAAGTCCAGGTGGAGCTCGGCGATCCTGCCAGCGTAATACTTGAAACCGCCGAATCCGAAGGATACGATCTCATTGTGGTCGGCAGAACCGGGACCACGGGCATAGACAGGATACTCCTGGGCAGCGTCACAAAGAAAATCCTAGAGGCGGCTAAAACAGACGTCCTAGTAGTGGCATGATCCGTACGCGTAAAGCGCATAAAATATCCGTGCCCGGCTATAGTAATTAGGCTTGGACGAGCAGTCCCAGAGTGCCGGGGTGCCCGAGCGGACCAAGGGGACGGGCTTGAGACCCGTTGCCCCGTAAGGGGCGCGCGGGTTCGAATCCCGCCCCCGGCGCCACAAGCCTTCTGCCCCGTACCGTCTAACCCGCTAGAGGGGGTTCCCGGCCGTCCGCATGGGGAGCGCCACGGAAGCAAGCCCCGGAGGGGACCTGATCTCAAGGGTCCAGGGGCGATGTGCGAGGCCTGTGTTCCCGACAAGGAGGGGGACCGCCGGGGCCCCCGGCGAAAACATTATTTCCCGCCACATAGGCGTGTAAGTCTATTCTCCTGGTGGGCGTGAGGAAATCGAGGTAAACCGAGCCGTCAGCTTCCCGGCAGTGACGAGGTTATCCCCGACCGACCACCACTCAAGCCTTCCCCTGGGTGGCCTCTTTTGACAGCGAAATGCGAGGGGAGGATAATAGCGATCCTACATGTCCCCCAAGACATGATACTCTCAGGGGTTTTAGAGAGCCTGAAGAAGTGTGGCGCCAGAATTAGGAGCGCAAGCCTTGAGACGCGCAGAATAGTGGCTAGCCTCCCCGCACGTAAAAAATGTATAGAAGCTCTTACCCGCCAGGCCAGGGAGGGTGTTAGGCTCAGGATTGAAGTCACGGTCAAATGCAGAATCGGCGGCCTGCCAGGTAGATGCTTGGAAACTCTAGGACCGACTAGGCTTGTAAGAGGGCCGAGATCCATCCTTTATATTGGCCGTTTAGGCGGGAGAATAGTACTAGTCGAGGCGGCACGAGAACGTGTCACTATAAAAGTTGGGAGGGAGACGGGAACCCTACCAGGGCCAGTGGTTCCCCCCTCACTGCTAGCCTTGGATATTGGCGAGCTCGAGGTAGCCCTGAAGCTAGCGTTGAGGCTCGGATCGGAGCTCTACGAATGCGCGCAAGGAATAAGCGGGTGAGGTGCTATATGCCTTGACGCAAACACCGGACACCACATTCCAGTCGGCAGAGTTCCTTGTTAGAATGCTTATAGCACTGCTAGGAGGAATGCTGATAGGCCTCGAAAGGGAGAGAGCACAGGTAAGCGGAAAGTCTAAGGATAAGGGTAGTATTCCTGGGCTGAGAAGCTTCGGCCTCATAAGCCTTTACGGGGCCCTCTCGAGCTATCTCACACTCACGGGCGTAGAGGGGCTCGGAAATATCCTCAGCAGCCTGGCATTCTCCGGGATGATAATAGTAGTCCTAATCTATGCCTATGTGAGGATGGCTAAGCTCAGAATCCTCGGCGTCACAACATACATCGTGATGCTCACAACATTCATAATAGGGGTAGTAGCTGGGCTCGGATATATTCTAGAGGCAGCGTCCTCCAGCGTGCTTGTCACGCTCATCCTAGCACTGAAAATGCCGGCCGAGAAGATAGCGGCAAGCATCAAGTACGACGAACTATTGGCAATGCTAGAGGTCGCATCGCTAGCCCTAGTAATCGGACCAATAGTCAAGACATACTCTGCACAGGAAAACATTCCAGTTCTTTTCAAAATATACCTCTTCTTCGTAGTAATACTGCTAATATCGTTCACTAGCTACATGATGGGAAAAGTATGGGGGGAGAAGGGCCTCATATACTCGGCAATACTAGGATCCCTCGTTAACAGTGAAGCAACACTCTCGAGCCTAGCATCCCTCCTACTAACCCTCTCAGACCCCGAGGAGAGGCTGGAACTCCTAAAAACGCTCGTACCTATAATCCTGTCAACCGCCCTCTTCAAACTCTCACTACTAGCAATACTAGCCCTATGGTTATTCGGCGGACTAGTATATGGAGACCTCGTAGTGCTCACAGGGATCACAGCATTATTCAGCCTACTAGTAGGCTGGCTATACTCGTCAAGAAACCTAGGGAATAAGGAGAGCACAAAGAGCAGGCAAACAGGCACTAGCACTACAAGCCTGGAAATAGTAAGCCCGCTCAGCTGGTCCTCAGCGGTCAAAACAGCGGCAGCCTACACCCTGCTGACAGGCCTGTTCGCGCTTGCCGCGAAAAGCGGGCTATCAAACCTCTACTTCATGCCGCCAATACTCTCGTTCCTCGGAGGACTGGTCAACGCTACAGCAGTAATCCTTAGTATCGGTACGACTGTGGCAGTCCTATCACACTGCCAGGTGGTCGCATCGGTAATGCTATCCCTGGCGGCCGCCGCCCTAAACAAGATACTATATGCTAGGACGAGCGGCTTAGAAAAGAAAGAGTTTAAGGTAGTAGTCTATTGGAGCCTTGTTATGAGCATGGTCCCGCTAGCCTTGTCACTGTATAGCATTCTATCATGCTAGCAACTAACAGGATGAGAACCTCCCGGAACCGCTAGGTGGTGCGGGGGGTGGGATTTGAACCCACGCAGGCCTACGCCATCGGGTCCTCAGCCCGACCCCTTTGGCCAGGCTCGGGCACCCCCGCACGCGGAGGCGAATCGCCCTGGGAGCCAGTGGCTCCCGCTAAATGGGTTAAGCTGCCTGCGGGCTTAAAAAGATAATTGCTATCCGGACGCCCGTACGGGCAGGTTATTCGTTTTCGATCTCCTCCCCGCTTTCAACCTCTATCAGAGCCAGAATTTCCCTCATGACACGCTCTGCAAGTCTCTTCTCAGCATCCTCGCCCTGGGAGATTATGTCTCCTATCCTGCTCGAAACATAGTCTTCCGGTTTGAGCCCGCCGAGATCAACAATACTCTTCTTTAGCACCTTCGGGGCGGGGGCAGTAACGGCTGCTCGGAGTACGGCCCTACCGTTTATGGGCGTTACCAGTACTGCCCCCACGGGCTCCCCGTTTAATAGGACTCTAAAGACATAATCGCCAGTATCGGTCACCCCCAGAGTCTCGACCTCGTAGGACGGTGGCGCGGCAAGGAATTCTTGAGCGCTCGCTACGGTCTCCTCTACAGCCCTTGAAACCGTCTCGTCTGGGATCCTGCGCCAGGCCTGTATAGTTAGGGTGTCGAGCTTCCACTTGATTGTCGATCCTTCTACCTCATACTCTACCGTTATCCTGACAACATCCCCCTTGTCAATACCCAGCTTGTTGACGAGTATCTCAAACAGTAAACGATTGAGCTCTCCAGCAGCCCTTGCTACCTCACTCCCCTCTATCTCGCCGCTCTTGAGTTTGTCTTTCATCTGGGCGAACAGTACGCGTCTCACCTTATCGGCGTATCCGCCCGCTATTACTAGTCCAGTTCTCAGGGTAGGCATTACACAGTGCACCTCGATTATTAGTGTTGTCCGGGGGGTCTTTAATAGGATTTACTATTATTTGTGAAATAAAATTATATTAATTTAAATAATTTAGAAAAGAGGGTGGGAGATAGCATTATTATCCGGCACAACACAACAAATAGGAAAACCGAGTCCTGCGCGCCGAGCCTGCACCCCGTGCAGGGGATGAGGAGCCGACCACCGGTAGAGCCCTCAATAATATGGTTGGCATGGGGGCAATGAAGGCTCATACCCTGCTAAGCTCCACCGTTTCCTCCTCTTCCATAACATACTTGCCAGCATTCTCTAAGTGCCAGAGAACCTCTGCAACCTCGGAGGGGCCACCGTTAATGAAGAGCACCCCTATGTCATGATTTTCTATTACACTCCCGAGGTACAGGTATGCGGTCATAGTGAGAACTCCCCTCCTCGAGTAGAATATGAGTATCGGTTTTAGCCCGGTCTCCCTTATCTTTTCAAGGTAGGGCTGGAGGGCTTCCACTAGCCCGACAGACTCTTTAGCTGTCAGTATATGGTGCGGGTTTAAGACTACAATATACGCGATATACTTGCTCCCCCTGCACACGACTATTGGCGGTGCATTCCCGAAATCGCCAAGATTACAATCGAACCCTTTAAGCTCGTCAAGCAGTTTTCCAGCCTCAGCCCTGGCCCGCTCAAAGTCCAAGACTAGCCGTTCATCCTCTACCTTCTCTCTAATCCTCCTCAATATCTCAGGTTCCTCGGCAAGCATTTCCAGGGACATACGGGTAACACCTGTACATCGCGAACGGCAGGCCTCCTAAGGCTTGGGGGTTCTCCGCTCTTACATCCTAGTAATAGCTTATACTGGCATCTCCCGATCTTAACATTTTACCGGGAAACAGCACACTGCCAAGCGTTTAAGACTGTACATGTCAAGGCTCAGATATATACAGCTAACACGTTCAGATGTAACCTTAGGATAGATGCGCTGTTGCGTGGTGCGGCGATTGCCGAGGACAATGATCCTTGTTATGGCGATAATAGTTGTAGCACTCACACTGGCCGGCTCACTACAAGTGCTTGGAGCCCTACAGGCAGGATCGTATAAGACAGAGCTGGGGCTCACATGGAGGGTTTTTCTGGAAGTCAGCGTTTGCTGTAGAGGCGTGCCACTATATGTTTCGGCGGGGAGCGGTACTGTCGGGGTGCTCGTGTATTATCAGGGAAACAGTACAACAATACTATATATAATTAATATAAATAATAATAAAATTTTTAAATATAAATTTAAATCTTATAAGCCAGCATACATAAACTATGAGAGCGGCTACTACGATACGATACTATATGATGAACAGGGAAGAGTAAAAGAGCTCATCTACACGCCAAACAATAACAGTATCAGCATAACCCCAGGATTCACGCTAAACCTTGGAGCCCCAACTATTATCAATGGCGTAATAGTACAACATAATACATATTATTTTTATGGCTCAAAAATAATAAAAAATATGGGAATGGTAGGATTCATAGCCAAAGTAACACCGGCAGGAGTGGTAAAACAATTACAAGGCTACAACAATAGCGGCCCCTTATCATCGATAATAGATGCAGCACTCGACAAGCAAAACGACACAATATACGCTATAATAGTGCCAACGGGAAAAACCGGTGCACATCCAGAACTTCTAGAGATAAACGCTAACAGCTTAGAAGTGGAGCGAAACAGCACGTTAGAGGCCCCCTTAATACCTACCAGCATAGCAGTAGATGGCGGGGATATCATAGTTTCGGAAGCAAACGGGAACGGCTCAACACTACAGATCTACAGCAAACAAAATCTTTCAATTATAAAACATATTTACATAGAAAATATATTTATAAAACATATATTATATTATAAAAATTATATAATATTAGGAGGATCATATGAAAACAGGACAACAGACACACTACAAGGACTGATCTCAGCACTCGCCATGCCAACACTGAAACCTAAAGGCACACTCCTAGTCACAGGCCGCGGCAATGTAGACATAACAGCCATGGCAAAGTCAAATATAGGAATAATAATAGGTGGAACCCAGAACGATATACCATACGCCGCAATAGTCTCGGTAAAACAAGTGGCGATACCTGAACAAAATAACTCTACAACAAAAATTATCAAGAATAATAATAATAACTTAAAAATAGTTATTATATTAATAATTATAATAGTTACACTAGCACTATACATCCGGAACACCCTCTCCAAGAGAAACAACAAACCGGGAACCCATAATGAGGGCGGGAAAGAGGCGAAACAGGCAGGGCCTAAGTGAAATAATAGGATCATTTATAATATTACTTATTATAACATCAATATCTATATCATTAATATCTAATATGAGAGAATACAACAGAGAATTACAGCGCGAGACAGCGTCAAGCTATATGAGGATAGCAGATGAAATGAACCCTCCAGTTATGATCCTGAAGAAGAACTATGATAATCTAATATTACATATTAGTAAAAATTATTTTAATAAAATAAATAAAATAATAGTTTATAATCTAGATACTGGAAAAATAATAATTATAAAACCAAAAAATAATAATATATTAATATATAAAAACTATAGCTGTGAAAAAATAAAAATATTTTTGCTTACAAGCAATGGTGCTCTGATACCCTATAATGCAAAGCTCGACCCCTCGCACGAGAACTACGCTGGAGATCCGACGATAGTTTCATGCAACCTGTTTAGAGATAGTAATGCAATATATGATATAATAGATTCGAACAAAGAAATTTTATACTATAAAAATATAATATATAATAAGATAAAAATAATAAATAAAAATATTAATATAAATATAAGTTTTTATACAACATATTATACTTTTGGTCGGAACCGTGCATCATCAATACATGTCAAGTGCGGGAACACTAGTCTTACAATCTCTAATACTGAAAAAATAATATATAAAAATGATTATATTAAAGTAATAATTGGTGCTATTACGACCGGTAAGAGCGGGCTAATCTATCTTAGGTTTGAGCCGGCAGATAGCAAATATAACTATGCTCTAGTGTCTGGAAGCGGGAATGGCAGTTTCTGGGCGTACAAGGATTTCATGTATCATTATCCAAATATTGACGGTACTTTCAGGAACACCGTTATGGCCCTCCCAATGGGGGATGGCAACATTTCGTCGAACTTCACATATACCTACAAAATGGTCAGCAGCGCATCGATAGTTCTGTCGGGGCACTATGAAATTAAAGAGCATTATAACATATCTATTATAAATAATAGTATTTTAATACTGATATATGCTAGCACTCCTCAGAGCAGTATAATTTCTGGTAGTATAAATTTAAATATAAATAAAATTGTTTTATTGGATGAAACAGTGTTAGATGTGCCTCTGGGGGAGTGGGCCGGCAGGATCGTAATAAACATGACAAAGCCACAGGGGGAAGCAGAATATCCTGGCCAGGCCCTATACAGTATAGCCGGCACACTAGCGGAACCAACACGGGCCTATATCCTAGCGGAAGACGGGGCAGGAAACCTCCTAGGAGTCTGGAGGTTGACCTCGCATAATCTAACAATTCACACCACGACACCAGTAAACCTTATCTTACGAGTCATACCCGATCCAAACCCAACGATTAACTGTGTTTACAGTGTGAAGGTTAGAAAGGAGAATGACGGCTCGTTTGTCGCTATAAACGGGTCGAGCAGGCTGTCGAGGGAGCCGTATATCGCTCCGTGGTCATTACCAATAATGTTTAATATTAATAATAATAAAAATAATATAAAATATATAGTATACTATAACAGCTCATACCTAATATTTAATAATAATAAAATAAATTATCCAATAATAACACTAATGCCGCTACAAAAACTATACATTCCCGAGAAGGCCTACGCACTCCCAATAAAAAACCTCGAGGAGCGCACCTACCAGGCCCCAAACCTAATACTAGGAAAAACAATAGTACCTATAAACGTGTCAGGCTTGCAGACGGGACAGAACCTCGCACACCTCGTAAGAGCAGACGCGGCGATAATATACGAGCCACCCTATAGAACAGGGATAATCGTAATATTCAACAGTCAAGAACCCTAACCCTACCATTAAGCCCTAAGTCAAAACCCGACTATAAAGCGTCTATTATTAACGTCCACAAAACGCCAAATCCAAATATCACGTGGTGCCCATGGAATGGACGCGGCAACACTCGCAAAACCACTACTCATGCTATTCGTAGTCCTAGACCCTATAGGGATCCTACCCTACTACCAGACAATAATATACAGGGTCCCAGAAGAGGAGCGGCCCAAAATACTAGAGCGCGCCCTAATAGCAGCACTCGCAATGCTGCTCTCATTCGCAGTCCTAGGCGACTACATGTTCAGGCTTCTGGGCGTAACTATAGGTGACTTCCAGGTCGCAGCAGGCCTACTCCTCCTCATATACGCGATAGCCAACATTTTCGAGCTAGAGCTCGGCAGCGCGACCTCCAGCTCGAGCGTTGCAATTTTCCCGCTAGCAACACCACTACTCGCAGGCCCAGGAGCAATAACAGCACTAATCTATATCAAATACCAGTACGGGCTACCCGTAGCAATAATAGTAAGCGTGGCAAACATTGCTATAGCATACCCTATAATGGCAAGCAGCAGTATAATTCTAAGACTGCTAGGCAAGCACGGATCACTATTTGTAGACAAGTTCATGAACCTTATACTTGCAGGATTCGCAGTCTCAATAGTGAGAGAGGGGATAACACTATTGTTATCCTCCACCCACTGACAGTAAACCCCAGGCCGTGCGGTTACCCGAGCGTTGCGGGGTGCGAACCGGAATGGACACTGGATGCGAGAGGATAGTGGCAACTCTTAGAAGTATCGTTTCTATACCCACAGTTAGCGACCCGTCAAACAATAAGCTTGTAACTCTCAGCGACGCAGAAGCGATAAGACAATACCTTCCCAGCCCAAACAACTACACTACTATAAGCGAGGGCCCCCCACGACCAATACTGCTGAGAAAGACGGGAAGTGGAAGGCCAATAACACTTCTACTCGCACACTACGACGTAGTACCTCCCGGGCCGGGATGGACAGTGACAGAACCCTTCAAACCACGAATCCTAGACGGCAAACTATACGGTAGGGGATCAGCCGACGATAAGAGTAACGTGGCCGCGATAAGCCATGCAATAGAAAAATACACCCCCCGTAGGGGCACAGTGATCGTAGCATTCACGGGAGACGAGGAAATAGGAGGCCAAAGCGCCAAGTGGCTAGCCGACCACCTGGAAAAGGAGGGTTTAACCCCCGACTACGTTGTGAACGGCGACGGGAGCCTGAGCAGGGTGATAATCCGGAGAAGGGCGGGATTCACGGTTACAGTAACCGCCAGGTCCGAGCCCGATAGTGTTAGAGGGTACAAGCATAGGATTGAGGCGAGGTCAGCCCTGGTAAGGCAAACAATGCATTCAGCATATTTCATTCCCGGAACAGACAGGCATCCCCTAGTTGAATTAAGCCTCAAGGTCAGGGATGAGGATCTCCTAGTATCGAGCCTCAACGGTGAATGGGTGAAAAACAATGTTATACCGAGGTCTGCACATGCAGTGGTTGTCAAGCCTGACCCTGAAGGTTCGATTGTTCGTGTAGACTATGGGCTTACAATGCTTCTACGATCGGTTCTCCCGATAACAAGAGCCCCTATACCTACGGAGAAGTATAGCGATTACGGGGTCAGTATTAACCCTAACGTGTACAAGTATGATAGCGGGTTCCACGTATTGAAGATAGATATTAGGGCGATGACCCTCGACAAAGATTCTATAAAAAACCAAATAGAGCTAATAATAGATGAAAACAATTATGAAAATATAAAATATCATGTCGAGATACGCGGAGGATCAGGATACCTCTACACCCCGCCAAGCGCGGAGCTCGTGAACCACGCGATAGAGATCAACAAAACCCTCGGACTACCAGGCAGACCCATAGAGGCGGGAGGAGCAAGCGACAGCCGCTATTTCAGCCCTAGAATAGGCCAGGTCATAGACTATGGCCCCCTCGGAGCAAACATACACGGCCCAGACGAGCACGTCTACATAAAGCATCTATGCAAGGCCGCAATCTTCTATAGAAGACTTATAGAGAGAATACATGGTGGGGGTTAAAGGGGGCTTGACAGGGCCGGTTATAAAAGTGAGAAACACTATGGGGAGGAGACTCGAAATATTTGAGCCCTTCAACCCTCCCCTGGTTAGGATGTACGTGTGCGGGCCTACACCATACGACTATACGCACATCGGTCATGCAAGAACGTTCGTCGCGTTCGACGGGATAAAGAGGTATCTCGAGCTCAGGGGTTACAGCGTGCTGCACATACAGAATATTACAGATATTGATGATAAAATAATTAATAAATCCCGCGAGACCGGGGAAGACTGGAGATCCATAGCGGACAAGTACGCGAGGGACTATTTAGAAGCGATGTCGCGGCTGAGGGTGAACATTACTATACACCCAAAAGTAACAGAACACATAATAGATATAATAGAATTTGTTAAAAAGCTTGTGGAGAAAGGCTACGCGTACGTCGCCAAATCAGGCAGCGTCTATTTCAACGTTGACAAATACCCAGGCTACGGATCACTAAGCGGGAGACGAGATAAACAATACTGGAACCAAGAAGAACACGTCACTGAGAAGCTACACCCATACGATTTCGCCCTATGGAAGGCGGCCAAGCCTGGAGAACCATTCTGGGAAAGCCCCTGGGGAAGGGGAAGGCCAGGCTGGCATATCGAGTGCAGCGTGATGAGCACCAAGTACGCCGGGGGCAAACTCGACATACACGGGGGAGCATCAGACCTAATATTCCCGCACCACGAAAACGAGAGGGCGCAAAGCGAGGCATACCTTGGAGAAGCCCCATGGGTGAAATACTGGCTCCACACCGGCTATCTCACAATAGAAGGAGAAAAAATGAGCAAAAGCCTAGGCAACATTATACTGCTAAGAGACGCCCTGAACAAGTGGGGAGAAAACACTCTCAGGGCATGGCTCCTATCCGCACACTACAGGGCCCAAATCGAGTATAGCGAGCAGAGTCTAAAACAGGCCCAGCGTTTCGTAGAAAGATTCCGCTCAATGATACAGGGACTCGCAAAACTACTAGAAAACCCGGAACCGTCCCACAAGCTGGGAATTGAGGAGGTCCAGGTCCTGCGCGAAATAGAGAATATAACAGCAAACTGGCACCGCGAGATGAGCAGCGATTTCAACTTCTCCGGAGCACTACGGGAAGCACAGAAACTAGTGAACCTCTACTACTCAAAAATAAGGGACAACAGTCCTACAGCACTAGTATTAGAGGCATACAAGACCGCACTCCAGATCAACAAGGTCCTAGCAGTAGCCGACGATATAGTGCACGGCGCCTCCAGTAAAGGCCTGGAGGCTAAGCTAATAGAACTGATCGTGGAGATCAGGAGCGAGCTCCGCAGAAGAAAGGAATACACCCTAGCAGACACTATACGGGACAAGCTGGGCGAGCTCGGAATAATCCTAATGGACTACAAGGACCGGACAGAGTGGAGGATAAAATGAGCACCAACGCTAGATTCCTAAGACAGCTCCCGATAATAGGGGTAGAAGGCCAAGAGAAACTCCGCAGATCACACGTTACAATAGTTGGACTAGGGGGCCTCGGATCGACCGTCTCCATACTACTAGCCGCTGCAGGCGTCGGGACCCTAACAATTATCGATGGGGACAAGGTTGAACCTTCAAACCTTAACCGTCAAATACTTTACGATGAGGCCTCAATAGGCCTTCCTAAAGCAGTCATGGCAGCGCACAGGCTTTCAGCATTTAACAGTTTAACAAAAATAAACTATATAGACGATTATATAAATAATAATAATATAAATAATTATATTAGGAATACAGATCTAATAATAGACGCGCTAGACAGCTGGAATACAAGGCTAATCCTAGACAAGATAGCATGCAAGAAAAACATACCAATAATACACGGGGCAGTAGACGGACTCTACGGGCAAGTGCTAATAACACAGCCAGAAAAGAATATCTGCCTAAAATGCATCGCACCCCCCACAGAAACCAGTAACCCCCCACCCAGCATCGGGGCTGCAGTGTCAATAGTAGCATCGCTACAAGCACATGCGGCAATAAGCATGCTAGCAGGGAAGAACTGGGTCGAACCAGCCACACTCTACTATATAGAGCTCGACCCCCCAACAATACATAAAATAAAACTAAAACCCTGCAGTAGAGACTCATAGGAAAAGCCTTAAAGAGCCTCCCCTAAGAACAAAGGTATAGCATGGCATGAGAACGGGCCCGTAGCCCAGCCAGGATAGGGCGCCGGCCTTCTAAGCCGCTCCAAGAGAGGCTGCGCGGGAGACGCCGGCGGTCCCGGGTTCAAATCCCGGCGGGCCCGCCACAAACCCCTCCCGGGGTAGAGTCTAGGGCTCCTATATCCTAAAATTATAATTTTAAAAGGTTCAACAGCCGCCTAATATAATCTGAGTACTTCTCTATAGCGAGCTCGGAAACCAGCACGCTGAAATGCGCAACTACTATACCCCCAATAATATCAAAGAACCAGTGTCGACCGAGTACTAGCCTGCTCAAACCTACAAGTGTGGCCCATATAAGCAGTAGAACAGATATTTTCCTGTCGATCCTCCTCGCAGATAGCGCCACAACAAAGGCCCTTGCAGTGTGCCCGCTTGGAAAGCTGAATGTATCAGCATGTAATATTAGGCCGGTGAGCGTGTAATTATAGGTCGCCATCTCACCCGGCCTATAACTTTTAGTTAAAATTTTTAATATAAAAGTTATAATCATTGAAACTACGAGAGAGAATACCAATAATACACTTG
>Ga0256833_1001343_pt1 | contig 18181 bp, 16 predicted proteins | sample 356284metaG_FD_190535 | JGI IMG/M metagenome (GOLD analysis project Ga0256833, IMG submission 190535) | Hydrothermal vent microbial communities from Mid Atlantic Ridge, Atlantic Ocean - 356-284 | ecosystem: Environmental > Aquatic > Marine > Hydrothermal vents | place: Atlantic Ocean: Mid... | reverse complement strand
ATCGGTAGAAATGCCCGGGTTTCCAAGAGCAGAAGGCTCAGAGGTGCCTTGAGACTCATGATAGGGGATCATAGTCACGTAGAGATTTAGGAATCCAGCCAAATTTTTCAAACAAAAAGGTTGGGGGATATGATTTTTTTCTTTATTAATCATATATTGTACATTACAATACAAATTGCCATCCAGAGGTTACATTTCGGTCTCAAAAGCTCTTGGAGATGAATCCATTCATTTCAAAGGTTGCTTGGTCCGGGGTCATTTGTGCTTTTGGAAGACTATCAAGCTTTATGGAAAGGAGTACCAGGTTAAATGGCAGAAGGTAAGGTAAAATGGTTCAATGACAAGAAGGGTTATGGTTTCATTGAAATTGAGGGACAGGCAGACGTCTTCGTCCACTATTCGGGTATAGTGACAGACGGCTTTAAATCACTCAGGGAGGGAGAATCGGTTACCTTCGACATTGAAGAAACAAGCAGAGGACCCCAGGCCGTAAATGTTCAAAAGGCCTAAGTTAAGCAACTGACAATCAAAAATCCAAAGGCGCCTCAAGTTGGCGCCTTTTTTGTTTTTGTTAGATTGCATCTTCGAGGTTCACCACGGTACAGGTCATGGTGTGTTTGATCGCCACTATTCCCTGAAGGCGCTTCATCACCATATGAGAAAGAGAATCGTGGGAATCGGTTTCCACTTGGGCAATGATGTCATAAGGGCCCATGATGACATCTATGTGCTTGACCTCTGGCATATCCTTGAGGGCCTTGACTACGTCGGTAGTCTTGCCAATCTGGGTATTTATCAGGATATAGGCTTTAATCGACATGTCTTTTCCTCCTTTTTTTCTCAAGTAGGATCTCGGCAAAAAGATCCATTCCAAACCTAAACAAAAAACCAGCTGCTATCCACAACGACAGCCTGGACAAGTGTCTCTTTTCCCTCGGATTACCCACTTTTGAGATACCTCAAGACGTGGAACAAGATGCGCCGGCACAGGACAGACAGCCGCCCTGAAAGAGCTTTTTCTTCACCCAACGCATACCGTATTTCAGCAACTCTTTCTCATCATTCGAGATCACTTCTATCACTTCTGGGTCTTCCATGTAGCGTTCCAGGTTGGGACCTTCCAAGAAACTCTGCCTGAAAGAATCTATATCGTAACAACCCATGTAGAATATATCTATCTGGTCAGCTGTAAGGTGTTCAACTCCTGCCTCAGTCTTTGCCTGTAGCAGTTCACCAAATATGTCATTCATCTCATTGTATTCATCAAGGCCTTCATTTTCCTTCCACTGCCTCACTGTCCAGGTTTTGCAGTCCCTGAACCCGAGACAATCCGGCTCCCTCACGATGAAGAAAAATTCCTCCACGCCTTCCATATCCTTGCTCCGCCTGGCCATACGGGCGAGCGGATAGGTTCTGCAGGCACCCGGGCGTGCATCATATACGCTACAGCCCTTTCCTTCCTCCAGAAATGGGCACTTTAGATAGGGGCCTTCCATCTTTAACATGACTACCGGCAGGCCTGATTCAAATCCAACGTGTACTGAAGTATACTTCCTGAGAAAGTCCCCTGACTTCATGCCCAGTCGATTTTTCAATACCATGATGTCGTAGGGCATGAGAACCAGGCTCAGATCGTGGCAACACTTGGTAAAACACTTCTTCTCAGGGGTGCATGAAAAACAGAAGGTATCTTCATCAGTCAATTTCTTGGATCCATCCATATATGCTTCTGGGCCATCAGACATTGCTTGTCACTCCTTTAGTATGAAAAATTTGTAGACATTAACGCTAACATACTCTGACAACAGCTCACCAATCTTCTCGATGCCATGAAGCTGTGATTAGATAACCTAACATGGAAAATAAGGAAAAGGCTAATCAGATTATTGAGATGAAAATAGCACTAAGCCTGAAAACCAGGTTTTTTTCAAGGCCGCCCCTTAGATAAATGTCGTCTTGTATTCGCGTCAACATCTGTGTCATTATAACTTCAAAACCCATATTGATGTAACCATTTTCTCCAGCCTCGTTTGTAATAAAAAGGAGTTTACCAGAACTATCCTTGTATGTCTTCATACGCCAATTGACCTGAGCCAGGTTACTGTAAAGCCTTTGGAGGCGTTCCAGCTCTATCTGGCAACCGGTGAGAAAAAGACTGCCACCTGTGTCATAGGCCTCGTCTATCCCCTTTTTCAGGCCAAGGCCCAGGAGGAAGACCCTATCCGAGATCATGGGCCTTGGAGAAAAGGCCTCCTTGAGCAATTCATGGGATGCCATCTGTTCCAGGACTGGAAACGGATTTTTGGCATGTCCAAATATGGCGGCCAGTTTCATCTCACGCCTCTTCACATCTGGCTCATAACGAGGGTTTTTGGCATATAGTCTATTGACGAGTTCTTCGATACAATGGTAATAGCTGCTGAGATGAAAAGAGATTATCTTTACATCCGGCCCACACAGGGTATCTCTACAGCCTTTCCTGAAACCTGGTGTACAGCCAGATATAAAAAGGATAGGGATCAAAAATAGCGCAATCTCTGCCCTCCCCACAATTGGACAATCACACGAAATAGCTGAGAACATAGTTTGAGATATAACGTCCAGTCCTGGTAAGTGCCAATCTGCTGCCATCTTCATGAAACTTCAATAGGCCCTTTTCAATCATGTCTGGAATCAGTCCTCCATAATATTCCAAGACATCTATCCCATATTTGTTATAGAATTCTTCCGTACTTATGCCTTGGTTCATCCTGAGAGCCATTACAACACCCTCCCTGAACCTCTCCTCTGGAGCCAGCTCCTCAGTGGCAGAAACAGGCAACTCTCCCTTGTCGAGGCTATCCATGTAGCGCTTGAGATCTGGTTCGTTTCTCATCCTTTTATCAGCCAAGAAAGAACAGGCAGAGCAACCAAGTCCAAGATATTCCACACCCATCCAATACCCACAGTTGTGCCGGCATTCAAATCCTGGCTTTGAAAAATTGGAGATCTCGTATTGTTGGTATCCGTATAGCGCCATCACATCCTCCACCGTCCTGGTAAGAGCAAGCCTTGTCTCCTGGGGTGGATATTCGATCTCTCCCCTGGCCACCCGGGCCTCTAAACTGGTACCCTTTTCCAGGCAGAGCTCATAACAGGACAGATGGGCAGGAGAAAGGGCGATCAGCCTCTCGAGTCCCTGGGCCAAGGTATTTTCATCTTGCCCTGGGATGGCATAGATGATGTCCATGCCAAAATTTTCTATGCCTGCTCTCTTGATATATTGCACAGCAGATAGGATCTGGGATGTACCATGTACCCGCCCAAGTATCTCAAGTTCCCTTTCATTCATGGACTGGGCACCAAGGCTAACCCTATTAAGACCTTTTCCCTTGAGGGCAAGAAGCATTTCGAGGTTTAGTGAATCGGGATTACACTCCATTGATACCTCGAGCCGTGGACATTTCTCCATATAGAATAGCTCAAATACCCTGTCCAACAAGGAGCACAAAAATCTGGCTGGCACCAAGGAGGGGGTACCTCCACCAATGTAGATGGAGTCAAAACGGATGTTTCGGATATGGCTCTGACCCGCCTGGATCACCATCTCCTTCTCAAGGACATTGAAATACAGATCGATCTCTTCGTCATTGACCACATAGGAGACGAAGTCACAATAATGACATCTTTTTTTACAAAAGGGTATGTGGAAATAGATACCAGGCAAACTTATCCTCACTCCCTACCCTGACAGTATAGGAACTTTTCTACACTTTCTGTCCTGGAACTCTTGGGCTTGAATAACCTCACAGACCTAAAATACGCCCCTATCTCCTTTCTGAAACCAGGTAGGTCCTCTCCCTCGAAGACCTTGCAGAAGAATATTCCACCAGGCTCAAGTACTTGTATTGCTATGTGGAGTGCAGACCTGGCAAGTTCTATGGATCGGTAGTGGTCCAAGTCCTTTCTACCACTGGTTCGGGGGGCCATATCGCTTAAAACCACCTGAAACCGGCCGAATCTTTGATAGAACTCCCCTGGTTCCACGCCAAGGACATCGGCCTTCATGTATTTTATATTTGGGGCATTCACCTTCAAACCATGAAGGTCAAGGGCTATTACCCGGCCTTGTCTACCCACCACCTTGGAGGCGTATTTGGTCCAAGAACCAGGTGCTGCCCCAAGATCAAGCACCACCATGCCAGGCCTCAAAAACCTGTATTTCTCGTTTGCCTCTTTCAATTTATAGATACTCCTGGCAGGGTATCCTTCCTTTTTCGCTTTGTAGAAATAGTGATCCTTGACCTTTTTCATCTCATCCCATTTGTACCTATATATCTGTCAATCATCCTGGCACCATTGTATCCACCAGATGAGAAATGGCAATCCGGCGTCCCATGTGATCCAGATGTCCAATGCCTATCCTGAGTCCAATGAGACAACCTGAACATGTGGTGACTATCACCTCTACATCACTGTCCAGTTGTGAAATGGTGTTTTTGAATATCTTGTCTGCAAGATCTGGTCTTGAAAGGCCAAAGAGCCCTCCCTGACCACAACAGCCGAGGTCATTCTCGTGAAAATATCTGCCCAGATTTTGGGCCAACAAGCGTTTTGGGTCATCTCCCCTTGCCAGATCATAACGGTGATGACATGGCATTTGAAAAGAGACGACTCTACCTGGGAGACCATTTACAGGTTCCAAAAACTCGTAGGCAGCCTGGGAAAATTCCATGACCTTTTCCGCCATGATAGAGCTCTTTCTCCACAGGATGGATCCTTGCGGGAAAAGTGTAGGCCATTTCTTGATCATGGAGGCACAGGATGCACATCCTGTGAGTAAGAAGTCGAATTCCACCTTTTCAAATGCCTCTAAATTCTGCTTGATAACCTTTCTGGCCCTATCCTGATCACCTGCCGAAAAGGCAGGAAGGCCACAGCAGATCTGTTCAGGTGGCAAGACCATCGCGTCCTTGAAAATGGCTGAGATCTTTCCAGCCACCTGGGGAAATAGCAAATTTTGTGAACACCCGACAAAAAACGCCATCTTGGGCAGAGGCCCTTTGTAACTCAGGTGCCCTGTCTTGACACCATATCTGCCTGTCCACTGATTCGGGGCTGTCAGAAAAGGCTTGTGAAAAGGGCCCAGGATCCTCGCTGCCCCAAGACATGCCTTGATCATGCCCCTTGATGCAGATGAAGACAGCCCAGCACTCTCATGAAAAGGGATCAGGTCTGTTGCCCTCAGAATGAACCTTGAAAGGCCCTGGCTTGAGAAAATAGTATAGACAGGATGTGGTACTATCCGAAAAGAACTGTGGAGACCTCGTTCTTTTCTGATCAGTGAACAGACATCAGCCCCGGAAGTACAAACAGCACTACAAGCACCACATTGGAGGCAGGCCTTGATGGTCTCTATGAACAGATGCCGATTCTTATTCAATCCGGTAGCCAAGAGCAGATGATCTTTCCCGCGAGGTGAAAAACGCTCATTCAAAGTGGCCTTGTAGACTGGGCATACCCCAAGACAGGCACCACACCTGACGCATTTGTCATCCAGGGTCTTGAGCTCCATTTAGCCAATGACCTTTGATGTCAAACAATCGAGCCTTAAAAAGGCGCTGCCAACATGAGGGTCCAATATTTCCTGCCCCTTTTGTCCAAGACGCAAGAAGCGCCCATCTGGCTGAAAGCTGGGAGCATGATGTTGGAACAATGGTGTGGACTTCTCAACCAGTCCCTGACCACATCACCAACATCCTTCTGTCCCCTGGCGAGATTTTCTCCAAGCACCCTCGGCCTATAACCAGCCTCATTCACCCTGTCCATCATGAAAGAATCGTCCGAACCCCTGTGGCTGAACATCCCGTGCCGTGCCATATCAATGCAGTGAGACAAGGCAGCCCGGGCAAGCCTTCTGTCCCATTCAAGCCCTTGAACCTTTCGGCAGTACCTGGTACCACAATAGCGAGACGACGCCCTGGCAGCATTCACCAATCTCAACATCTTCCTCTTCAATTCCACCTGGTCCATACAGGGCCTTGTCACTGATTGCACCCGAGATGGCTGGTGTACGGACATAGACAGATCCATTGCCCGAGAAAACCCAACTTTGCCACCCAAAATGTATATGATTACAATAATGGCAATTGAAAGCCTCATGACAGGAATTTGCCACCAAACATGCAAGAGTGCAAGGAATCATTGGCAGCTTATAGGAAACTGGTCATCCAGACCCATAGGCATGATAAGCAGGCTCATACCCATGTCTGCAGCTTGCCGGCAAAGGACCTCCCTTGCCATCAAGTCATTCATGTAGCGAAGATCGTATTCGACATCCAGAACAGGCTTGCCATTGAATAGAAATGGTTCAGCCCCCTGGCATTCGTCATATTGAAAACATTGTTCAAGGAGTAAGAAATTGCCATGTCACCCAGGTTCAGGTTGATACCATTTCGGGGTGCCTGGTGAGATTACAGCCGACCAAGGCCCATCTGGCACCTGTTCAGGATCCACGAACTGCCAATCTCCCTTGGCGCAAATGAGGTTGGCAGATAGCCTATGCGTCTTTTTGGATCGTCCACACCACCATAATGACTCAACCAGAGTTCGTCCCATGCACTTGAACCATTGGATATCCCAGCGTTTTCTTCACTTGGCTCTTCCCCTACCCAGAAGATGGTAACCGTTATGTCTCTATGCACAGGATATTGCCTGGTCATATCCTTCAGTAAGAGGGCATTTTTAGCCGGGTCCCAGACGAAATGGCCCAGATAGGTCACGCTGGGGTCATTGTCCATACTCCTGACCAGGTCAGAGACCATGATCCCATCGGGTCCGTCTGGTTTCAGGGAAGTAGTTGAGAAATCCACCTCGAACGCATACCTACAAGCCCATGTGAGAAAAGACTGTCAAAAAAATGATCATCCAAAAAGAGAAAAAGATCTCGCCATAACGCCTCCCCCATCTTCCCAGGTCTTTCCCAGGCCAACAGGATCGCGGTCTGATGGACAGCATTATGGACAACAAATACAGGGCCAGTTTTTCAACTACACATGGGATCGGAGATAGGGGGGGAACCCCCTCATTTCCCAAAGGCGAACACTTCTGGATCTATGGAAGGGAAAATAGGGTTTGTCATCTCCAGATGTTCCAGCCGACAAAGCCCTGAACGATCCTTTCTTTCCTTGGACCAGAACAGAGAGACCAAATTCCAAAACCGCTCCAGGTCTTCGAAATAATATTCCTTCATCCTGTCAACGAAATGACCATTAGAGATGACAAAAGGAATATCGCTGTTCATGGACTGGAGGAGCTCCCTGCCAGCCTGGGCAACTATCCTTCTTGCCACCTCGTCTCCCGGCTCTTTATCTCTCAAGTGGGATGACATGGCCACAAGCTCCCTTACAGCCTCATGTGTGTGACGATGCATCCATGAAACCGAACCATACATCCACTTGTCAAAAGTCCCCTTGTCACCCCAGGAAGAAGGATTGAGAAAGACCTCCTGGTTTCTTGGATACCGGTGTAAATAACTGCTTGGGGTGATGAGTTCGGTCTCGTTCTGGTTGTAGTAAAGCTTCTTGAGCAGAAAATATAGAAAATCTGTCCCTTCAAACCAATGATGGCCAAATAGCTCGGCATCGTACATTGCAACTACAAGGGGCTTTTTCCAGAACCAATTCTTTATGTAGCGAAATCTGAAATTTCTTGCCTCCATGAAGTGCTGGGCATGGCGAGCCGCTTTTTCCATGGCCCATTGCCTCACATAGGGTTCCTTGTAGTCGTTGGTCCTGCTCGTGATCCTATTGTACCGTAATGGCCCACCCTTGAAATGAAAGTCAAGGTAGTCTGGATCCCCTGGATAACCCTCCTCACCACTCCAGACCTGCTTACCAGTTTCAGGATCTCGGGCAAAGGCTGCAACGTCACTACCCTTTACGAAAACTGGTGCATGCGTGCCAAAGGCTACCGGACAATCAGCAAGGGTCACCCCATGGGTCTCTGTAAAGAAATACCTGAGACCAGCCCTCTCTACAAACTTTTCAAGACCTGGCACATAGGCACATTCTGGCAGCCATATCCCCTTGGGAGTCATGCCAAAGGTGTCTTCATAATCTAACACAGCCGTCTCTATCTGCCCTCTAATTGCCTCTGGAAACGCAGTATGAAAGGGAAGGAACGCATGGGTGGCTCCACAGGTAGATATCTCGAGATATCCCAGTTCCTGGAAGTCCTTAAAGGCCTTTGTGAGGTCACAATCATACTTTAGAAAACAGTCCCTTATTTCCAAAAAGCGATTCAAATGCATCCAGGCTGTATCGTGATACTGCATAGCCTGACGCCTGGTCCTATCTACCTCTGCCCTTGCAAGGTTTATATGAGCGTCTATATACCGGAGGAATTCCTCTTGTAGGAGTGCATCCCTCATCATATTCGTCAAGGTAGGCGAGATATCCATCGATATTCTAAAATCCACCCCTTCCGACACGAGGTTTTCGAACAAGAGTATGAGCGGAACATAGGTGTCCTTTACTGCCTCATGAAACCACTCCGGCGGAAAGCCAAGAGGCTGCCAAAAACCGGAATCCCCGTATGAAACCCTTTTTCTTATGTAAGGAAGATGGGCATGAAGGTGAAATACCAGCAGACCTATGGAATTGGCTGCCGTATCCATAACGGATTCGAGCTTCCTATTGGAGGGATGTTCGCTACCAGGCATGACCTCTCGGTACTGGATGGGATTGTTGCCATGACTGAGCCTTGGTGTCTGGATGGAATTGGAGACATCTGTCAGATCTACCACCTGTCCAGCAGAACTTGCAATAAGCTGGACCCTGAAGACCTTGTCTGGCTCGAGACCAAGATACCAATTGTCCACTAAGCCTAAATCTACTTCTATGTCCCGATGCATCTGGTGAAAAAGTTGCCCAGCCCACTCTTCATAGACCTTTATGTAGGTCTTGACATCTTCACCCGTACTCTTCGACAACTCCGCCAGCCTGCTTGACAACCTGTCCCTGTCCAGATGCCAGTAAGCATAAGCCCTTGTCTCGTCGATGGGGATGAGAACTATTTGATCTGGCCTTACAGGGACAGTACTCAAGGTGGACGAGATCAGCTCTCTATGCTCGCCCTTCGATGGGATATCGAGATATATCCTCGCCTGATAGACCCTTCCGTCATCAAGCTGTGTAAATAGCCAATCCTTGGCCCCAGGCAAGAGTTCCCCTCCTTGGCCATCCACGGCCACTGGCCCCTGTGGGCCATATTCCAATAGACTGATGGCAAGTTTGGTATCTTCCCAGCTACACCCCAGGGGCTTGAGAAATTCCCTGTAGATCCCGTCCCATTCTTCCTGAGGGATCTTCCACCAGGCCCGTAGTTGTACAGAATCCTCTTCCCATATCTCACGTTTGAGTTCAAAATATGGGGCTTCAGCAGGTATCTCTATCCTGGTGGAGAACAGCTCTGTAATAGTATCTGGTTGTTCAAAATTTAAGGAGAATATGATCTTGAGTACAGTAGGCTCTGTTAGATTGGCCTGTAACTGGCCTGAGTCGTCCCTGGAATCCCTCTTTACCACGGCAAGGTTGATCTTTCTAAGTGATCCCATTATGACAGCGTAGTCACTCATGCCTACCCTGATCCACTCCTCTTCGGGCAAATCCATGGGCTGATCCGGGTTCCTCAGGCAGTGTACAAAGAGGTCTATCTCTTTGTCCCAATCCACGCCTGCAGCACGTTCGACCTCGTTTCTCACCCGTTCCCAGTCTATGTCTGACCATGTGAGATGGTGCCGCAGTTCGTTTTCAGAAACAAGGTTCACCTTGGGCGTATAGTGGCAGTCTGTGGCCATGTAGAGTTTACAGTGTTCCCTGATGACCAACTTGAAATCAAATTCCCCGCTGTGAAGGATATAGAACTCTGTTGAATGGAGATCTGTACACTTCTTTTCAAAGACAGGATAATCTTCCCCAGGACGAACTATCTGCACCCAGAGGTCCTCCATGGCAATATTTACCTGCTGGGAGATATTCTCGTCCCAACAGACCTGTACCAGATCACCGGATACCTTGATCTGGCAATGTTCGAAATGGTAATCCCTGCAATGGACTGCAGATATTAGTGGAAGTGGAGAAGACATAAAATTTCCCTCAGGTCGAAGAGTTAAGACATATATGCTAATCGGACTCTAATATGCAAGGCAATAAAGTATAGGTCAATAGAATTTTTTAGTGAAATTGTTCTTTTGTCCACCTCTATACTCAATATTTTTCCTGCTCAAAAAGGGGATATGGAAAATATTGGGGTAAAGGTGAACGAAATTCCATGGCTTCGCCTCTTGTTGGATGAAAAAGGACCAATCTGTAGGAATGAAGTGCTATCCCTCTACCATTTAGAAAGCGTCTTCTACTGCCATATTTTTTGTCTCCGAATATAGGACAACCAAGGAAGGTCATATGCACCCGAAGTTGATGTGACCTGCCTGTAACTGGCTCGAGCAGAAACAGACAAAGGCCTTTCCTGCAAGAAATCAGTTCCCACCTGGTCAAGGCTCGCTTTGCCCTGGGTCTACCTGGAGGGACCACGGAGACCAGGTTTTTCCTCCTATCCTTGAGAAGATAACTCTCTATTATCCCAGAATGTTTATCTGGTCTGTTGGCTGATATGGCCAGATACTCCTTGCTCATCCTATGCTCCCTCAGCTGTTTGCTCAGCCTCGATGCCGCCTTTGAAGTGATGGCAAAACAGACAAGGCCCGATACCGGGCGATCAATCCTGTGTACCACTGCCAGAAATACATTGCCTGGCTTGTTCCTTGTTCGTTTCAAGTACCTCTTACCCCAATCCAACAAGGAAAAATCCCCACTGGCATCAGGTACTACGGCCATGGAGGCTGGTTTATCCACTATTAGCAGGTGGTTGTCCTCAAAAACGAGCCGGGGTGCAGCCACAATTTTTTTTATTTTCATCAATTTTTTTGATATGATAATTTTTATGTCTTCAATTTTTTAGTCAGAGAAGGAAGATGTCTGAAAGTACTTTTTCCAATAGCAGCAGAATAGATAAACTCAAAAAACAGTTGAGCCTGAATCGTGCTGCCATGGAATTTCTCCAGAAATTTTCTGAAGGGCTTTTGGCAATTTCCGACCAGCAACAACTGTTTCGATTTTGTAATATCTGCGCAGCGGAGTTCCTCAACCTTGATTTTGCCACCCTTCTCCTTTGGATTCCAGAAAAAAAGAGCCTATTGATCAAAGATACCGTGGGATTTCCAGAGGAGATAATAGATTCCTATTCTCTTAAGGAAGGAGAAGGGCTAGCGCACTATTGTTTCTCAAAGGGAAGAACGGCTGCAGTGGTGGATTTCAAGACGGAGACTCGATTCCGGGTACCTGATATCGTATACGAGTTTAACATACGCTCGGCGATTGCCGTCCCCATGCTCAGGGAAAGCGAGGTGGCTGGGGTCATGATAGGTCACACCAAGGGGAAAAGGTGTTTCGATGCCTTGGAAAAATCCGTATTTCAGGCTATTGCCTGCCAATCTGCAGTGGCAATCCATTGCCAGATCCATCAACAAAAGAGAAAAGAGACTGAGGAAAGATATTCCAGGATCTTCAACATGGTCCAGGAGGCATTGTTCATTCACGATGCCCATACCGGCCAGATCCTGGAGACAAATAATGCAGCATCAAACCTGTTTGGCATAAGTCAAGAAGAACTCCTGCAATCCACCCCGGAAGACTTCTCTAGCGGCATTCATCCCTATACCTCTGAAGAGGCATTAAAGAAGATCCACAGTGTCATGGAAAAAGGCCCCCAGACCTTCCGATGGCACTCAAAGAGATGCGATGGTTCCCTTTTTTGGTCCGAGATATCCCTGTCTCCCGTTAATATCGGTGGAAAGGATCGTGTCATAGCAGTTGTGAGAGATCTCACCCACAGGCTTGCACGGGAGAAGGATATAGCGAGAAAGGCGGCTGAATTAGAAGCCATTTTCAACTCCATACGTGATATCGTCGTCTTCATGGACACCAACAGGAGGATACTAAAGGTCAATCCTTTGGCCCTGGAGCTAACTGGATTTAGCTTGAAAGAAGTCATTGGTAGGTCTACCAAAAACTTTTATGTCAACCCTGCCGATCACTCCCGAATTCAAGAACTTTTTTTCACGCCAGATGGACCTCAGGCAACAAAGCCTTTCACCACCCTGTTAAAGAAAAAAGATGGCTCCCGACTGCCCGTTGAGGTTATGGGGGGACCGGTCAAGTCCAAGAACGGAGAACTACTTGGTTACCTTGGAGTAGCAAGGGACATATCCGAAAGGATAGCAATGGAGAGACAGATTCAGCATGTCCAAAAACTCGAAAGCCTTGGGGTGCTGGCCGGGGGCATAGCACATGACTTCAACAACATACTCTTGGCCGTGTTGGGCAATGCCGATCTCGCATTGGAAAAACTCCCCAAGGACTCGGCTGCCATAGAAAACCTAAGGGCAATAGTATCCGCCGCCCACAAGGCATCTGATCTGTGCCGTCAAATGCTGGCCTTTTCAGGAAGGGGCAAGTTTCTTACCCAAAATCTGGACCTTAACACTATGGTGAAAGAGATCCACAATATGCTCAAGATGTCAATAAACAAAAAATCATCCCTGCGTCTTGAATTGTGCGAACTGCCCACCAACGTAAAAGGTGACCCCTCCCAGCTACAGCAGGTAATCATGAACCTCATCATCAATGCCTCTGAGGCAATGGACAACAAAAGTGGCATAATAACAATCTCTACCGGGTACATGTCCCTCCATGGGGAGGAGATCCATTCCTTCACTGGCTCAGAAAAACTCTGGCCTGGGACATATTGTTTTCTCCAGGTCTCAGACACTGGTTGCGGCATGGATGAAAGGACCAGGTTAAAGGTATTTGATCCTTTTTTTACCACAAAGTTTACTGGCAGGGGCCTGGGAATGGCAGCTGTACTGGGGATCATAAAGGGCCATCACGGTGGTATAAGGATCCAGAGCGCCCGTGGCAAAGGAACCACAGTGACAATTATATTGCCCCAGGGGGACAAGGGCCTTGAAAAGGCCCCGAACAACAAATTCACCCAAGGGGATTCAGAGCTATTGAGAGGCGTTGTATTACTGGTTGATGATGAATTGACTGTCAGGGAAGTTGGTACACAGATGTTGGAATACCTGGGTTTTTCCGTGGTTACAGCTGAAAACGGCCAGGAGGCCATTGATGTATTCAAGAAAAGAAGAGAGCAACTGGACGTTATAATAATGGATCTGACCATGCCCGAGATGGATGGCTTAGAGGCAAGCAAACATATCCTCCAAATAGACGATAAGACAAAGATCTTGATCTCCAGTGGATATGACGGGGACGAAGTCAACCGTGCCAGTTCAAGCCTTGACATAAGTGGCTTTATCCATAAACCTTATAAACTCTCCAGCTTACGAAAAAAGATGATAGAGATACTTGGGAAAGGAGAGCGCTCCTCCGGATAATGCCAGAGACATGAATGAATACGAGATCTCCACCAAATCACGCCTTGTGGCTTTGTTGCTATGCCTGACATTCGGGGCACTGGGCTTTCACAGGTTCTATGTAGGCAAGGTCGGTACCGGCCTACTCATGCTTCTGACCCTTGGAGGTCTGGGTATATGGGTACTCGTAGACACGATCCTCATCCTAACTGGCTCTTTCACCGACAGTGATGGACGAAAAGTATTCAAGTGGTTTGAACCTGGATCCATTTAGTAGCCTATCCCTCAGGCCATTGAAGCAGACTTGGCAATTTAGACCTCGGTATAGACACCAGAACCATACCTTGTCTGGTTGACCTAAATACTTCCTTCAATCCTGGCTTACAAATTTTTTCACATTCCACATCCCCAAACTGGGAAAACATGCTACAATGCAAAAAAAATTATCATGGTAACAAATAATGAGCAGTGGTCTCTATAAGACTTGCAGAAAAGAAAAAAATCCAATCAAGTGTTATATGCGTTCTCTCAAGGTAAAACTGATCTATAGTTTTGCCATCGTATTCATAGTGACTGCGCTTTCGTCTTTGGCTGCTATTTATTCCATCTCCAAGGTTGAGGACAAGATGGAGCTTGCAGAGCTTCTGGATGTCCTCACTCAGGAAATATTACTTGTTAGGCAAAAGGAAAAAAACTTCCTACTCTATGGAAACATCCAAGAACTGGAAGAGGCCCAAAGCATCCTGGCTGATCTGGAATCCCAGATAGCACATCTCGACCCGCTCAGTTTGAAATATTTCAGCAACACACCCAAGGAGATAGAGACCTACAAAGCCCTGCTCAAGAAGATAACCTCCCGTGACATCCCTGATACCATGGAAAACGACCTCAAACTTGCCCTCAGGGAACAGGGGCACCAGCTAATGGGAGAGATCCTCAATACCACCAAAAAGTTGAAGGATCATCTGGATGCCCAGGTATTGAGATACAAGGAGATCTCTTTCCTTCTCCTCTGGATTGCCATTCCCATTGGGCTGTTGCTATGTCTCTTTCTTGCAGACTGGATCCTGGAACCCATAGAGTATGTCAGGGAGAAGGCCATAAAGATAATGAGTGGAGAAATAAAGGCCATTCCCCTGGAGCCGGTTGCATACAAATGCCTGGAGTGCGATGGCCTTGTCCGTTCCATCAACAAGATGTTGGACACTATCGAATCAAAACAACAACAACTCGTACAGTCTGAAAAACTTGCAGCCATTGGTAAAGTGACTGCTGGCATCGCCCATGAAATCAATAATCCCTTGAACAACATAAACCTCACTGCAGAAGTCCTGCTGGAGGACATGGACAATATGGACCCAGAGGAGAGGAAGGAATTTATAAAAGATATCCTTGTCCAGACAGAACGGGCCAGAGAGATAGTTCACAACCTACTCCAATTCTCTAGGATGAAGAAGGCTGCAATCAGAGAGAGGGTGGATCTTGCCCAATTAATCGAAAATACCTTTGCCCTGCTGAAAAATGAGCTAAAAATCACCCACACGCGGGTCCAGTCATCTTTTGAAAAGGGCGTTGCCTTCGTATTGGGTAATCCCAACCAGTTGCAACAGGTGCTTGTTAATATTATCCTAAACGCCATACAGGCCATGGGAGAAGGAGGCAGCCTAAAAGTCGACTTAACCGTTGACAAAGACAAGCACAAGGCCCTGATATCCATCGAGGACAATGGCCCAGGTATACCCAAGGAGGTCATTGAACATATCCTGGAGCCATTTTATACCACCAAAAAAGACGGTACGGGGCTTGGTCTTTCAGTAAGTTATGGAATTGTGAAAGACCATAAAGGAGATATTCGGATAGAGAGCCAGGAAGGCAAAGGCACCAAGGTTATCATAGAATTGCCGCTTATCGAGGAAGAGGGAAAAGACATTGAAGAAGGGGCGAACTGAAAAGGCAATCGAGGATTTTCGAATATATGTGATTGACGACGAAGACATCACGGTACAGCGCCTTGTCAGGGCCCTCAGGACATCCGAACAAGACGCTGAAGTAGAGGGGTTCATCTTTGCTGGAGAGGCCCTAAAAAAGATCAAGCAGGCACCACCTGATATCGTGGTCTCTGACATCCGGCTAAAAGATGCAGATGGCATCGATCTCATGAACAAGATCAAGGCCATGGCTCCCCACACTGCAATCATCCTCATTACAGGTTATCCATCCATAGATCAGGCTGTTCAAGCTACTAAGAGAGGGGCATTCTATTATCTGGCCAAGCCCTTTTCCCTCTCGGAACTCAGAAAGACCGTCTCAGATGCCAAGCAATTTCTAAAGGGCCAGAGACAGAAGGACCTACTCCTTGAAAAGATAAAAAAAGATGGGCGTCTGGGGGAAATCATAGGCACTACTCCAGAGATGATCAGGATCTTCAAGACCATAAAGCAGATTGCACCCCTCGACTGTAACGTCCTGATCAAGGGAGAAACAGGCACTGGCAAGGAACTGGTGGCCAGAGCCCTCCACACCCATAGCAAGAGGAGTAAGGGGCCATTCATGTCGTTCAATTGTGGCGCCTTCACCCAGGAGCTCATAGCGAATGAACTCTTTGGTCATGAAAAGGGTGCCTTTACCGGGGCCAGCACTACCAAATTAGGGCTTCTTGAGGCTGCCTCCGGTGGGACAATCCTGTTGGACGAAATAGGAGAGATGCCCCTATCGATGCAAGTCAAACTACTTAGGGTCCTACAAGAAAATACCATCTTCAGGGTTGGTGGAACCAGGCCAGTAGAAATCGATTGTCGTTTCGTGGCTGCCACCAATAGGGATCTGGACAAAATGGTCAAGGAGGGGGAATTTAGGCAAGACCTCTATTACAGGCTCAAGGTGGTGACCCTTGAACTCCCACCTCTCAGGAAACGGAGGGCGGACATACCTGCCCTTGCCAATCATTTTGCCAGAAAGGCTGCTAAAAAATTTGGCAAGGCAGTACCTGCGGTTGGAAATGACTTTGTAGAGGCCCTTATGACCTATCCATTTCCAGGCAATTGTCGGGAGCTGGAACACATGGTGGAAAGGGCTGTTGCACTGACACACAAAAAACAGCTCACAGCCCAAGATCTTCCTCCAGACCTCTGGTTCATCCAGGAGCCTGAGACCAAAGGGCATGCCGCAGCCCCTTTAAAAAATATGGAATTGGACTATATCTATGACGTATACAAAAAGACCGGTTTCAACCAGACAGAGACAGCCAGGATCCTGGGCATCTCCAGGACCACCCTGTGGCGGAAACTGCGGCAGATGGATATAAATTCCAGGGTGAGAGAAAAAGGAAAGAAAAGAAGATAGCGGTTCCTCCTCAAGATCTGGATTTGGCTGCCCTAAGCACGGCCTCCTTCAACTCGTCGAGACGAAACGGCTTTACCATGAAGTCGAAGACCCCATTCTTGAAGGCCTCCTTGGCAGTCTCAGGCTTTGCATAGCCAGTAATAATAATCACCCTGGCTCCTGGATTTATCTTCTTGGCCTCTCTGAGGACCTCCATGCCATCAAGCTCTTCCATCTTGAAATCAGTAACAACTATGTCAAAAGGATTCTTCTCCATAAACTGAACGGCTGCCAGGGAATTGGTAAAGATCTCCACATCAAAACCCATCTTACCAAATATCTGCTTTAATCTTCTACCAACTATTGGCTCATCATCTATTATTATCAGACGAATATGCTCGTTCTTTGCTTCAGTCATGCAATACTCCCTTGTTCACAGTATCTTGTTGATACCTCCTGTGGGCAGAGACAGATCCATGCCCTTATTGATCACGAGACCTCTTCCATCTTTACAGAAAAAAATCAAAACAGCAATAGGAGAAAAAACCTATTTCAAGGCCACATCATACTCGCCCCTCAAAAATGCCTCAAGATAGTGCTGGATCTTCGAATCATCTTCCATGTGCACATCCAGTTGCCTGGTAAATCCTATGAGCCTCCCCAAGATATCCAGTATGTATTCCATGTCTTTTCGCTGCATGTTACCCATCCTGGCTGTGACCACGTCCCCTTTTGTCTTCACGTTCAGGTCGTAGGCCTTGAGGATCTGGGCGATCAATCTGGCACGTCGGGATCTCTTTGTAATATCTGTAGCCCCTCCAAGGAACCTGAAATAGATGTGATTATCCCTGGGGTAATCACTGCAATAGGCATCTACTATGTTGAAATGATAACCAAATCTCAAACTCAAGTTCATATATTCCCTGGTGATGATAGCGATATTATGTCCAGAATATTGGCCGTCAAGGGCATCTGTCGGGGCATTTATCATGCTGTTGACCATGTCCTTGAAGCTGACCTCCATGACATCGGTATGCCATACCCCAGGGGCCGTCATCCCCTGCAGAAGGGCCTTGAAGGGGATGGATGTTATGTGCTCCAGCCTGCAATAATCCTTGGGGGCATCCTCTGAGATTCCCCCTCCCAGATCGATACAGAGTATCCCTGCAGGTATGGGCAATTCAAGGCGCTTTGTGATATTTCCCTTTATGAGTCTCTTTTCATCCTTGCCAAGTTCAATCAACTCTTGGACCGCCTTCTCATGGATAAATCTCAGGATATCGTGGTAGGTCTCGCAATTTTCCATCCTGAATTCTTCAATCAGTGGATCTACGAGGTTTAGCGGTGCAACTGCATTGAGTAATCTTCTAAGCAGCCTGAAATCCC
>Ga0256833_1001342_pt1 | contig 18200 bp, 14 predicted proteins | sample 356284metaG_FD_190535 | JGI IMG/M metagenome (GOLD analysis project Ga0256833, IMG submission 190535) | Hydrothermal vent microbial communities from Mid Atlantic Ridge, Atlantic Ocean - 356-284 | ecosystem: Environmental > Aquatic > Marine > Hydrothermal vents | place: Atlantic Ocean: Mid... | reverse complement strand
TATTTCTTTCTCCCTCCAGAGCTTGCAATTACAGGAGCCATTGTTGGGACTGTGGTTGAATTTTTCAACATGCCACCAAATGATAACTTTTCAAATCAACTCTTCATGTCGTTTTTCATTTACTCTTTGAGTGCACTCCTATGAGGGGAACTTTTAAATATTAGCCGTATATATGCGGTGAAAGGTGATATATTATGGCAATTTGGCAGGGTCGCGCACTCAGGAAGATATCTGGCGGTAGGATAAGGATGTCTCGCAAAAAGAGGCGCTATGAGCTTGGAAGAGAGCCTGTTCACACTCATATCGGGGATAGACGCATAAAGATAGTTCGCGTTAGAGGGGGCAACTACAAGGTAAAGGTGCTTCGCGATATATATGTGAATGTTTATAATCCCCAGAGCGGTAAAACAGAAAAGGCAAAAATAATCACCGTGCTTGAGAATCCCTCAAATCCACACTTTGCGCAGAGGAATATAATTACGAAGGGTGCAATCGTGGAGACCTCCCTTGGTAAGGTGCGCATAACCTCCAGGCCCGGGCAGCATGGCGTTCTAAATGGAGTGCTCCTGCAATGAGCGTGATAATCTATCCAGCCTATTTTAATATTCATTATTCTCGTCGTGAAGGGAGACGGGTTCCCAAAAACCTTGCATTTGACGCAAAGCTGGATACCATTGTACGTGCCCTTAGGGATCTTGGCTATGAATTTGTGGTTGAGGAAGACAAAAGATACCCACGGTTCTGGTGGAAGGAGAAAGGAAGAGTTGTGGTAAATACAGAGGAGAAGAAAGGAGAACTTATCATTAAGATCGCAAGGAAGGTGCGAAATATATAAAATAGATTATTTATCCTGTGGAGTCTCAACATCCTCAACAAGCTTTTTGCCTGCCACCACACCGTCCACGGAGTGGATTACCGCACCCAGTTCTTCAATAGCATCTGAAAGTTCCTGAAAGTTTATGTTTATGCCTTCTACAATTACCTTTATATTTTCAGTTTCCTGATCCACCTCACTCAGGATGCAGTTAACACCGCTGACACCCTCCACCCTGCTCAGCTTGAGTGCCACATCCACTATGCTCGGCTTGTGCGGTTTAAGGACGTCAAGCACCAACCTCCTTATTCCATACACATCCCGTTTCATCTGAAACCCCATTGCCAACATAGATATATATCTTTTGTTTGAGGAGATGTAAGATTGCATCCCTATGTGTTACCTTACAACTTCAACGGAAAAATAACACCGAAAAATATTGCATCTTACGAATAATTAGCGTTATGTTTATATACCTCATGCCCCATTCATAACAACATGGCAACTTCAGAGAAGGGTGCTAAAGAAGTTGAAAATAAAGATGTTCCAGAGAAAAAAAAGAAAGCAAAACCCAAAGATATAGGAAAAAAGGTTCTAAAGCCATGCGAGTATGAGATTGTTACAGAGGGAGATATAACAAAGCTTGTTGTTAAAGAATGCAAAAGATGCAAATCCGCTGGAAATCTAACATCAAAAATATGCCTTGGAAGGGTGCTCAGAACCCTTTCTCAGGTTCCCAATGTGGATCTAATTGATCTTGAAAAATACAATGTTCGTGAATATTTTGGAGATAGCATACGTGTGATTAAAAGCATGCTGGAATACGCCCGCACACTTGAAAATCTGAGTATGAGAAATCCCCTTCTGGAATACTTCTCGGATGTACCTGAAAAAGATCGTAAAAAGCTCAGGTGCCCAATATGTCCCCTGAATCCACAGTCTGTATTTATAAGATTGCGTAATGTGTTCACCAACAACATAGAGGAGTTCCCAACATATTTCTACTATGTTGTGGATCAGTTCGGAAGAGAGCCAGTTTATTCTGAAAGATGTAAGAAATGCAGGGCTGCGACCATAGAGGATCTCAACTATGCATTTAAGAAGTATGTTGAATGGCTTGAAGATATTGGAATACCAGTGAATGTTCGTCTGGAGGAGAAAGTACGCACTCCTTTAACCCTACTTGCTTCCGTGAGAAATGTTGGTCTTCAGGTAAGCGGCAAGAGATTAAAGGAGAAACTTGATGAGATTTTCAATAAAGCATCAAGAAGCAGGCCGGGATTCTCCCCTTCATGGATCGTTTTTGATAGGCCAAAGGGAAGCGTTCTTGTTAAGGAGTACGTTGTTGAGGATATCCCTGTTAAGCTATACCGTCTTCCCACAGAGATAGAGGGACTTTATTATGTAGATCCTCCAGAGTACCATATCAAAGAGGAGTATATGCGCCTTATAGAAATGGCAAGAAAAGAGCTATTGGCAGAGTATCCTCGCGGGATGGAGGCACTTAAACCGGGAGCATCAATGAGGTATATAGAGGAAGAGGGTTCAAAACTCATATTCAAACTTGCAAAACTTTACGGTATAAAACTTGGGAAGGATAGAGAGGAGGAAATGGCCACTGTGAATGAGCTTGCAAAGTATCTTATGAAGTACACCGCAGGTTACGGTGTGATGGAGATCCTTTTCAAGGATCCATATATACAGGATATCTATCTTGATGCTCCTGTATCAGATAACAACATCTATGTTATCCTTCAGGGTGGCCTTGGAAAGGGGATACCTGAGAAATTTGTCACGAATATCGTGTTAAGTGAAAAGGACGCAAGAAGTATGATATCCAGGTTCAGGATGGAGAGCGGAAGGCCGTTCTCAGAGGCACATCCTTTACTGGAGATAGATCTGAGACAGTACAAGACAAGAGTTACTGCAGTTGGTCCTCCACTCAGTCCAAGAGGCATTTCATTTGCCTTCAGGCGTCATGCGAGGGTCCCCTGGACTCTTCTTAGGCACATATACTACGAAAGTATCACCCCCATGGGCGCAGGACTTCTCTCATTCCTTATAGATGGTAATGCCACCATGCTTGTAACTGGAAGCAGAAGCGCAGGAAAAACATCGTTACTCAGCTCCATTGCCTTTGAGTTCCCGCAGAGCCAGAGGGTTATTATCATAGAAGATACCCCCGAACTTCCTGCAACATATCTACAGAGCCTGGGTTATAAGGTCCTTCCACTTCTGGTGCGTTCAACATTTGGCGGGACTTCTGAACTGAGTATGGACGATGCACTTCGCCTTGCTCTAAGACTTGGAGAGAGCGCAATTGTAATAGGAGAGGTTAGAGGAAAAGAGGCAAAAACTCTTTATGAGGCAATGCGCGCAGGTACTGCAGGAAGCTCCGTGCTGGGTACCATCCATGCAAACTCGCCCCGCGCGGTTTATGAGCGTGTTGTTTACGACATCGGTATACCTTCTATGTCATTCAATGCCACCGATGTGGTGGTTGTTGCTGGATTCACCAGGCCCAGCGGTCTTCACAGGCAGATAAGAAAGGTTGTAAAGATTTCGGAATACATTAAAGGAAGCGACGGAGAATTCCAGGATCTGATGGTATTTGACATGAAGGAGGGAATGCTCCGAGAAACCGATGTGCTGTATGAGGGAAGCCATCTGATTGAAAGCATAGCAAAGGCATGGGGTATGGACTATGAAGATGCCGTGGACAATATAAGGTTAAGGGCCAAAATCAAGGCTGCCCTTGTAAGAAGGGCTGTTGAAACGGGGAACCTTTCTTATCTTAGTCATTACTGGGTGAGCACGGGTAACAATAAAATGTGGGAGCTCATAGCAAGAGAGGTAGAGGAGGAGGGTGTGGTAGATCATGACAGGGTATTTGAAAGATGGAAGGAATGGTTCTTGGGTCGGTGATGTATGATGCTCTATGAGAAACTCTGCCAGAAGGTAAACCTCATGTTCAGGGAGCAGTCGGAAGCGTTCAGGGACAAGTGGGAAGAAGAGCGTAAAAAGAAGGTGGACGAGGCCCGTAAGAGGTACCTGAAGGCGGAGGAGGAGTACGAAAAAGTAATGAGCATGTACAAGAAGGAAGATATAGAATACAAAAAGGCTTACAGCAAATACATAAGGGAATTCACAAAATACATGCGTGCCCAGACCGAGTATGATCGCAATGACTTTGCACAAACAATAAAATTTGCCAGGCTAAATCTTGAGCCACACCAGATCGTATTCTTTGGTCAGATATTCCTCGTTTTTTCAATACTGTTCTTTGTGATTGTTGATCTTATAGTGTTTCTGTTGAGCCATAATCTTATAATGACATTGTTTGCGGTGCTTTTAACCATTCTTATACCGTTCATGGGCTATTTCTTCATAGTAAATTATCCGTTTATGAGAGCAAACAGCCTTAGAATTAAAATGCTGGGATTCATGCCACAGGCAATAAGTTACATGGTTATGTCACTCTACTTGAATCCATCCCTTGAGCATGCGGTTGCATTCGCAAGCGATAACACTGAAGAGCCCCTTGCAACCGACTTAAAGAAGATTCTGTGGGGCGTTTACCTGAGGGAGCATGACACCATAGAGGATGCCTTCGTTACCTTTGCATACGAATGGGGTAAATGGAACGATAGCTTTAAAAGAGCGTTATACACTCTGCGTGTGTCCTCAATGAGGTCCACGGAGGAAGAAAGAAAAGAGACTCTGGAAAAAGCATCCTCCATAATAATGGAAGGATCAAAGAGAGATCTGATTGCATATGCAGAAGCCCTGTATGTACCTACAATGATTCTTTTCTCCATAGGTGTTATGCTTCCCTTGATATTGGCTTCTTTACTTCCAATCACACCTATTGGAGAGGATATGACATGGCTCCTGGTGGTTCTGTTTGATATCGCTATTCCATTGGGCTTTTACCTTTATGCAAAGAAGATTATTGATGAAAAACCTGTTCTAAGCACCCCTCCTGAGCTGGAGGTGCATATGACCAAGCAGGAAAAGAATATACTTATCGTGATATCTATTCTTGTTGGGGCTGTATTTTTCTATCTTGGGCTGATAACACCCACCTATGTAGGCACGTCATGGTTCCTTTGGGCAGTTTCAATTCCCCTTGGAATATATCTGTTTGTGACCTCATATCCAATGAAGCCAGAGCATGATTCTATAGTTGAAATGAATGATGACTTCCCGGATGCACTCTTCAATGTGGGTAGCAGAGTGGCAGAGGGAGAGCCATTTGAAGTTGCTCTACAGAGGGTAGTGGATCTGATGCGTGGAAGTGCTATTGAGATTCTTTTCCGCAGGATCCTATACGCTCTCAAAACTACAAGAGACAGTCTTGAGGAGATATTGTTTGGACAGAATGGTATTCTGCTGGACAAATCAACCAGAGTGATCAACACCACAATGCGTGTTACCCTGGATGCTATGAGGAAGGATAATTTGACTGCTGGAAATATGATAATAAACATAGCAAACCATCTCAGAGAGATGAAGGGCATTGAGAAGGATATGAAAACAAAACTGAGGAGTGCCACAAGCATGATGCAGATGACAGCACTGTACTTTGCACCTATTACCATCGCAGTAACCCTGGTTCTTTATGCAGTAATTTCCGGAAAACTGGAACAGGTATCTGCAATACTCCCTGAGAATTCCATGTTCAGCATAGGCTTTCTGAAGGTACATCACATAGCCCCATACACATTCTCAATAATAATGATAGTTTATGTCTATCTCACAGTACTTATCACAGGCTACTTCTACAACAACCTGATGTACGGCAATGATCCAATTCAAAACAGATACGAGCTCGCCAAGATGCTATTTACCGCGCCCATACTGTATACCGTCTCTCTGTACTTCCTGGATAAGTTCTTTGCAGGATTCCTCTAAAAATTTTTAATGATTTTTTTATGGTTTCGTAATTTTTGTTTTGATGCGCACTTGGGCGGAAACATTTAAATCTCATGATGCACTTATTAATCGCTTTAAAATGATAAAGCGGGCACATAAAAGATGGAAAAAGGACGAGGTTATATCGTTATTTGATCCTGTAATAGGAGAGTGGTTTTCAAAATTTGAAAAGCTAACCGAACCTCAGGAATATGCCATTCCCTTGATACATAGGGGTAAGAATGTTCTAGTGTCCTCACCCACAGGTAGCGGAAAGACACTCACCGCGTTTATGTCAATTATAAACGAGCTGTTCCTTCTTGCTAAAAAGGGAAAGCTTGAAGATAAGATATACTGTGTGTATATCTCGCCCCTAAAGGCCCTCGCAAACGATATCCACAGGAATCTGGAAGTGCCTCTTGAAGAAATAGAGAAGCTTGCACTCAAAAAAGGAATTAAGATTCCAAAGATCAGGATAGCCGTACGTTCTGGGGATACAAGCACCTCAGAAAGACAAAAAATGCTTAGAAAGCCACCCCATATTTTTATCACCACTCCAGAATCCCTTGCCCTGGCCCTTACCGCTCCAAAATTCAGAGAGAAATTCAAAGAGGTAAAGTATGTAATTGTTGATGAGATCCATGAACTTGCAAATAATAAACGGGGTGTTATGCTTTCTCTGAACCTGGAACGTCTTGCGTACTATGCAGGTGAATTTCAAAGGATTGGCTTAAGTGCTACTCAGGCGCCTCTGGAAGATATTGCAAGATTTTTAGGGGGATACAACGGAGACCAGGAGAGAGAAGTATGGATTGTGGATGCAAAAATCAGAAAGGATATGGACCTCAGGGTGATAACTCCCGTGGAGGATCTCACTCTGACACCCTACGAGGTGGCCAGTGAAAGAATGTACGATATTCTTGTTGATATGATTAGAAAACATCGTACCACATTAATATTCACAAACACAAGAAGCGGCACAGAGCATGTAGCATATAAATTAAAAGAGAGGGGCGTTGAAAAATTAGAGGCGCATCACGGATCACTTAGCAAAGAAACAAGACTTCGTGTTGAGCGTGATCTTAAGGATGGAAGGCTGAAATGTGTAATTTCATCCACATCACTGGAACTGGGTATTGACATTGGCTACATTGATCTTGTGGTCCAAATTGGATCGCCTAAAAGCGTTGCCAAAGGTCTTCAAAGGATCGGCAGAAGCGGACATGCATATGGAGCCACTGCAAAGGGCAGGTTTATGGTATTTGAACTTGATGATCTTGTTGAATGTACCACCCTTGTAAAATGTGCATATGAGGGAAAGATAGATAGAATAAGGATTCCAAAAAACTCCTTGGATGTGCTTTCGCAGGTCCTAGTGGGTATGAGTCTGGAGAAGAGATGGGATGTAGATGAGGCATACGGGATTATCAGAAACTCTTACTGCTACCATGATCTCCCGAAAGAAAAGTTTCTGGAGGTACTTAATTATCTTGGGGGGCATGTCCTGGGCGATGTTTTTTACTCCAAGATATGGTTTGATCCAGAAGAGGGCAAATTTGGAAGAAAAAAAACTTCCAGGATGATATTTTTTATGAATCTGGGCACCATACCTGATGAGGCAGATTATCTTGTTGTGGATGTTGAAGGAAAACGTCTGGGTGATTTGAGTGAGAAATTTGTGGAAAAACTACAAAAAGGTGATGTTTTTGTCCTGGGTGCTAGAGCATATGAGGTGGTAAGGATAACATCCACCCGGGTGGTTGTTAGAGATGCTACAGGCAAGAGGCCAACGGTGCCATCGTGGGTGGGTGAGATGCTTCCCAGATCCTTTGATTTGAGTATTGAGGTTGGTAAATTCAGGGAATGGGTTGAGAATAAAATCCAGGAATTAGGAAAGGAAGAAACTGTTAAGCTACTTATTAAAGAGTATTACCTTTCACAGGAAGGGGCAAGGAGCATAGTATCCTACATATCAGAGCAAATGCATTATGCTGTTCCAACACACAGAAGGGTTGTAATTGAAGGTTACGTGGACCAGTCAGGAAAGTACAACATCATATTTCATTTTCCGTTTGGAAGAAGAGTAAATGACGCCCTTTCAAGGGCCTATGCATTCAAGATAAGTGAAAGATACGGTGTAAATGTGGGTGTTAGCATTACAGACGATGCATTTATGCTTACAAGTAAAAAGAAGATTCCACTTGATACCATAAAGGATTTGCTTGCATCTGAAGAACTTGAGGATGTGTTAAAAAAGGCAGTATTCAATACTGAACTGTTTAAGCAGAGATTCAGGCATGTGGCTACAAGGTCATTTATGGTTCTTAGAAAATATAAAGGCAAAAACATAAGTGTTGCAAGGCAGCAACTGAGAAGTGAGAAAATACTCAGGATTCTTAAGGACATACCAGGATTTCCAGTGATGGAAGAGACCTTCAATGAAATTCTCAATATAGCAATGGATATGCCCAACGCAAGAAAGGTTCTTGAAGGGATAGAAGAAGGATCCATAAAAGTGCGATTATTAGATTACAGTGATACCCCAAGCATATTTGCCCACAGTATAATTCTGGTAGGAATATCAGACATAGTTCTTATAGAAGACCGTAGCGCACTACTCAAGGAATTGCATTTGAAGCTTCTGGAGAGAATCATACCAAGCGATGAAGTAGAATTTACGTTTTCTGAGAGCGAAATTAGAGAGTACTTCAAAAATAAGATTAGAATCAAAAACATCGGCGATATTATAAATTTTGTTGAAAGAGCGCCCGGTGTGGACATTCTTCACCGAAGAGGGATCAACATTTATGATTATTCCGATATTGATGAGGAGGATCTTAGAAGAGAGGTTGAAAAATTAGTTTGGGATGGAAAGATAGTATCAGTATATTCCACCAGACTACTCTGGACAACAGAATCCATGTACCCTGTGTTTTCAACATTGTACGCGAGAGATTGCAACAAATCAATTACATGGGATGGAGTACTGGAAGCGGAAGAGATAGCCCGAAAAAATGGTTTGAAGAGATCAGAGGCAATGGATATTCTCAAGTGCATGGAGCACGGTTATCTGGCAGGTAGAAAGTTTAAAGATGGAAGATTTTACTGGTATATTAGAGAACCTGTAAAGATTGAAAGGGACTACGCTTTGGAAATTTTGATAAGAAACTTACTTTATTTCAGAGGACCAATCACATTTGAGGAGATACTGTACACACTAAAAATAAATGAGGAGGACATACGAAGAATACTCAAATACATGGTAGACGAGGGCACCGTGGTAAAGGGCAGATTCCTGATTGGCTATGGGGAACAGTATATGCTGAGGGAAGACTATGACGCACTTCGTAAGAAAAGAGGTATGAAAAAGGATGAGGTTATGCATTTCAGGGCTGAAAGGATAATACGAAAGATGAGTTGTGATGAGTTCTTTGATAATTTTTTGGTTGTGTTTAACCCAAATACATTAAAAATTCGCGGGTGCTACGAAGAATTTCTCAATATGATTAAAAATGGAGAGGTTGCGTATGGCCGCTTTTTGGGCGGCAGATTATGCTATGCTCCCAAGAAAAATATACCTATTTTTGCAGGTGCGTATAGACGGGAAGGCCTTACAGATAAAGATAGAAAAATATTGAGCATAATTGCAGCTCTAGGTGAAAAGGCCACGATAAGGAATATTGAGAAAATGAGTACCTTCTATCCCAGCGAAGTAAGGAGGATTATTGAAAAACTTGAGAAAAACATATACGTGTACAGGGAGGTCACCTCGCTGATGGACACTCCAAGATATCCATTTAGAGCAGTGGTTTATGAGAGTAAGGGTGACGAAGATAGTTTAATTAGAAGGATAATTAGGGGGTACGGCCCGTTATCCAGGACCCAAGTGGAATGGTACACCGGGCTTAATTTCAAGCATGGAGATGAGTACAAAAAGGTGAATATAGAGGGCACATGGTATTATTATCATTTAGCAGTAAATGAACCCACCAGAGAGATAAAAGAGATAATACCCAGAGAGGATCCGTTCTCCTATCCCATACTGCACAATCTCTATGATTCATTTCCTGAAATATACAGTTATTTGCTTGTTCACAACGGAAAAATAATTTCTACGGGTGATGTGAAAGACCGCCATGATCATCTCTATGTTGAGAGCGTACTTGGAGATCAAGAGGATTTTCTCAGGACACTTGGTAAAAAATGGACAGTGATAACATCGGTGCCCCAGGAAGAGGGTTACCATAAGGTAGGTGATTATTACATTTCTGATGATGCCTCCAGTAAAATGTTTTCCAGGAGTAAAATAATAGCGTACATACTATGGAAGAACAGAGTAATTCCTAGAAGATTTCTTAAAACACCCCTTGATGTGGCCAGATTTTTAATGGTTGTTCACTCAGATAGGGAAATGATCAGGGCATTCAAAAAAATAAAGCTGGAGAAGTATTACCATTCGGAACTTATTTATGAAATTGTGGATTTAAATGGGGAGAGGGGATTTGCAACTATGGAGACCGCAGCTATTTTTCAGGCAATAAAGGGGATGAAGATGGATAAGGATATGGAAACTGTCTATCATATCTTTGAAGAAAACAGAAAGATGAGTATTAGAGAATTGCTTCAGGAATCTCCTCTTGGAATGGAAAGAACATATAAAGCCATAGACAACTTGCTTTTGGGTAACTATATTGCAAAGCATCCCTCTGGATACATCATAGTAAAAAGTAAATATCCCAAGACACTGGCGGTGGATAGGTTTGTAGAATCACTGCACGATATGTTTGGTGTTTTAAATGTTAAAATAATCACCGAATTCGGTGGTGGATACATTCATCCAATAGAATCTTTATATTCCTTAGAAAAACTTGAACTTTCAAAGGGTGGATATCTGAATGATGGTTGGATTTATTACCTTGATGAGAGCGAGATTGAGTCCTTTGAATGTGAATTCTGTGCAGAAAAACCATTTGTTTTTGATCCTAAAGATCCTCTATCCAGGTTCTTACGTACACTTTTTAACCTGAAATATGAAGGTTTTGTAGTGGTGAAAGATGATTTTGTGGGAACAGTTAAAGCCACAGGAAAAAGAAAGATAAAAATTTCAAAGGCATATCCTGAAGAAGCAAGGGAGATTTTTGAGAAGGCTATGAATCTTCCTCCTTAAGTGTATTAACTATCTCCACACTTCTGCTGGCACCTATTCTATTTGCTCCTGCTTCAATCATTGCCAGTGCTTCATCAGCAGTATGGATCCCACCTGCAGCCTTAACACCCATCCCCTCACCAACGATTGAACGCATAAGTTTTACGTCCTCAACCTTTGCTCCAGCGGTTCCAAATCCTGTTGAAGTTTTCACAAAATCGGCTCCAGCTTTCTTTGCAATCTCACATGCTATTTTTTTCTCCTCGTCGGTGAGGTAGCAGGTTTCAATTATCACCTTTACTATGGCATCCATTGAGTGAGCAGCATCTACCACCGCTTTTATGTCTCTCTCTACAGCATCGTAGTCTCCATCTTTAAGAGCACCTATATTGATAACCATATCAATCTCGCTGGCTCCATCCTTAATCGCCATTATGGCCTCCTGCACCTTGACTTCCGTATAAGTTGCACCGAGGGGGAATCCTACAACAGAGGCAATCTTAATATCAGTATCCTTTAAAAATTCCTTTGCATCTCTTACTCTAGCTGGATTTACGCATACTGCATAAAAGCCATATTCTTTTGCCTCCTCACAAAGCCTCTTTATGTCATCTCTGGTGGCATAAGCTTTCAGGTTAGTGTGATCTATATATTTTGCAAGTTCCCTGCGATTCATAGGATGGGAATTGCAAACTCTCTTTTAATATTTTTTATAGATTTTATAGCCCGCCTGCGGGGATTCCCCTCATTTTTCAGGGAATGCCAGCCTGACGGGCCATGCTCCTCATGGATTCACAATAAATAAATTGTTGCCTTAAATGGTGATCAACGGTTGAAGTCCTCAAGTTCCGTGGCAAAATTGATATACAAGGTTACATTTAGTCTCTGAAATGCTTACATTAATCTACTTTGTTCTTGCCACAGCAATAAGCTTTATAATTGCGGCAAACAACTCTGCGGGAAGTATAGGTACTCTTTACGGATCAAGGATTACTTCATATTATAAAGCGGCAATAATTGCAGGCTTCTTTGTGATGCTCGGAACATTTTTTGAAGGATGGAAGATGTCCGGTACTATTGGCGGTGGGCTACTCCCGGAACCCCTATCAATGGAGATGTCTTTGATGGTTCTTCTAGCTACTGCAATTCTTTTGATGCTATTTACCCTGTTTTCCATACCTCTATCCGCGTCTCAGATACTCGTGGGATCCATACTAGGAGTAGCCGTGGCATTTTCAATGGAGTTGAATGGAGAATTTTTAGCGCTAATAGTGTTTTCCTGGGCTATGAATCTTCTTGTATCTCTTGTACTGGCTATTGTTATTTACACCATTTTAGCAAGGTTAGTTAAGAGGATCCACATATTTTCATTGAGTAAATTCTACACACTCTCTCTTTTTATAAGCAGCGCGTTTATTTCGTACACTCTGGGTGCCAATACCATAGGTTTGATAGCATCTCTGGATCTATCCGCCATTTCAATAATCACGACAGGCATAGCTGCAATGATTGGTACGATTCTCTTAGGTAGGAGAACAGTAATAACCGTGGGCAGTAAAATCACAAATCTGGATCCCCCAAGGGCATTTTCCGCTCAAATTGCAGGGGCCATCGTTGTGGAGATCTTCACCCAGTTTCATTTCCCTGTGTCAATAACCCAGGCCATTATCGGAGGTGTAATTGGAACAGGATTGATTAAAGGGTATAAAGAACTGAATAAAAAGACTCTTAAAAATTTTGCCTTGTCCTGGGGCTTTGCACCTATAATGGCATTCGCATTGACATATCTCCTAGTCAAAGTGCTATTTTTGCACTTATAAGTATGATTACATCTGAGGCATCCTCTGCTTTATCGCTTATAGCGTCAATCCAAAGTATTAACTTTTCAAGTTGAAGTATTGATAGAATATCAACAATATTCTTTTCCTGGGTGTAAAGTTTCCGAAGTATCTCCAGCTTCAGATCATCCGCGGCACTTTCGTATTTTTCTACTTCATGTGCCTTTTCCACGGCTTTTTCAACGTTACCTTTGAGTAGCTCCATGGCTGATTCATTCAGTGTCTCCACACTTTTTTTAGTGACGGAAAGGTACTCCATTATTTTGCATGATTTCAGAAATTCTATTGCTTCCTTTGAAGGTCTTCTTAAAGATATGATCCTGCTCACCTGCTGGATTCTATCAATTACTTTATCAATCTGCTCAGATAAATTTATAAATATGGCCCTATCGGTGGGGAAAAGAAGTCCTTCGGAGAAAAGATATTCGTTTTTTCTTCTCAGAGAATCGCCCTCTCGCTCTTTTTCATATATTATTCCTTCAATTTTAACAATTTCATCCCAGTCCTCACGCAAAAGGGCCTCCACCTCTTTTATAAAAAGATCCATGCACTCAAGGGCTATATTGGAGTGTTTCTCGTATATGCTTATTGCCTCCTTCTCCTTCTTTGATTTGAACATTAGAGCCACCGCCGGGAATCGAACCCGGGACCTCCACCTTACCAAGGTGGCGCTCCACCGGCTGAGCTACGGTGGCATGCAATTGCCCGTAATGTATTCCTATAAAAAAAGTTTTCTTTCACCTGGTATGTTGAATTTAAAATGGAGAGCGAGATCACTTTGCCCTTTAAATCTCCAGAATCCCGATATGCGAAATGATTTAATATTTCCTGGAGATTAGTCACTTATGCTTTATGTGGAGATAAATGGGATAGGTTTCCATAACCCACTTATTCTTGCCTCAGGAATACTGGATGAATCTGGAGATACCATGAAAAGGATCGCATCACTTGGTGCTGGTGGTCTGGTAACAAAATCCGTTGGTATTAAAGAACGACAGGGGTATCCCAATCCTGTGATATATGAACTCCCTAATGGGATGGGATTACTAAACGCAATAGGACTTGCAAATCCAGGCATTGATTCATTTGAAGAGGAGATACATCTGGCCCTTGATAGCGGTGTTCCTGTAATAGGTAGCATTTTTGGTGCTGATGAGGAGGAGTTTGCGTATCTTGCAAAAAAGATGGAAGAGTATGGGGTAAATGCTGTGGAGCTTAATCTCTCCTGCCCGCATGCCAAGGGATATGGCATGGAGATTGGTGTGGACCCTGATCTTGTGGAGAGCATAGTAAAGGAGGTTAAAGGCAGGGTAAACATTCCTGTATGGGCAAAATTGACCCCGAACACCCACAGAATTGTGGAAATCGCAAAATCTGCGGAAAATGCAGATGCACTTGTGCTTATAAACACAGTTAAGGGCATGGTTATTGATGTTGATGCCAGGATGCCTGTCTTAAGCAATGGATTTGGAGGGCTCTCTGGTCCATGTATAAAGCCAATCGGTGTACGTGCGGTTTATGAGGTAAGCTCGGAGGTGGATGTGCCTGTGATAGGTGTGGGAGGAATTACCACAGGAAAAGATGTTCTTGAGTACATAATGGCCGGTGCTATGGCTGTTGAGATAGGCACTGCGATTTACCTTAGAGGAATTGATGTTTTCAGAAAAATTGAAAAGGAATTAAAAGATTGGTTATTGAAAAATGAAATTAAGAGCATAACTGAACTTGTGGGCGTGGCACAGAGGCGATGAAAATGTACAGGGTCGTAGAAATAGAGAGAATCAGGCAGGAGGCCAGAAATGTGAAAACCTTCAGATTTGCAGACGATTCATCCCCCCTACCCGGACAGTTCTATATGATATGGATTCCTGGAGTTGACGAGTTTCCTATGAGCATATCCTACACAGGTGCTCTTAAGGGATTCACTGTTAAAAAAATCGGTCGGGGCACCTCCAGAATGCACGATCTGGAACCTGGAGATAAAATATGGATAAGAGGTCCGTATGGACGCGGTTTTCATATTGACAAAAGAAGAAAGTCCCTTGTTGTGGGTGGTGGATCCGGAATGGCTACACTTGGACCATTGATTGAAGAGATTAAAGGAGATGTAATAATTGCCGCTAGAACCAAAGAGGAGCTTATTTTCACCGAAAGATTTTCACATCTAAACCCGTGGATTGCCACAGACGACGGATCGGCAGGATTTAAAGGATATGCCACTGATCTTGCTAGAAAACTTGTAGAGGAGAGAGAGTATGATATAATCTATGCCTGCGGTCCTGAGCAGATGATTAAGGGGCTCGTTGATCTTGCCTTTGAAAGGGATATAGACATTCAGGTTTCCTTGGAGCGTCTTATGAAATGTGGCATAGGCATTTGTGATTCTTGCAGTATAAACGGATACAGGGTTTGCGTTGACGGTCCGGTATTCTTCAAAGAGGAATTGAAAAATATGGACGAGCTGGGAAAGGTAAGAAGGGGATGGTCAGGTAAAAGGGAGGTTGTCAGGTGAAAACTGCCATACATGTAAGAAACCTTGAAAAATGGTATGGCAAAAAGCATGTGTTAAAAGGACTTAACCTTGAAGTGAAGGCGGGGGAGATCTTCGGCATTCTGGGACCCAACGGTGCTGGAAAGACCACATTGATAAAGGTACTCACAGGGCAGACTGGTGCCCATGGTGATGTTAAAGTTGCTGGAGTGGATCCCATTAGAAATCCTGTGGAAGTACGCAAAAAAGTTGGTATAGTACCTGAGAGTGAGAGTGTACCCAATTACCTGACCGTTGAAGAGTATCTTCTTTTCGTAGCCAGAGTCCGTAATTTACCTCAAACCAGGGTGGAAGAAGCCATAATGAAATTTCATCTTGAAGACTACAGGAGAGTAATCTGCAGGGATCTTTCCAAGGGAACAAAACAGAGGTTGATGTTTGCAGCAGCCCTGATGCACGATCCTGAGGTTCTTTTTCTTGATGAACCCTTTATAAATCTTGATCCTGTATATCAGAGAGTTATGAGAAAAATACTGGAAGAATACATTGCTGGAGGGGGTACCATATTTATGGCAACGCACATACTTGAGATGGCTTCACGACTCTGCACACGAGTTGGAATATTACTGGATGGAAGAGTTGTTAAGATAATAGAGGATCTCAAAAATCTGGAGGAGGTTTTTCTTAAGGAGGTGGGATATGCTTAAGTACTTTTTAATTGAGGAGTATCGCAGACACCTGTCATTGGCAAAAAGATACTCTTTTTTTGTATTTCCAGCCTACGTAATGTTTTTCACTGCAGTCGGTGCCGTTTTTATAAATGATGTATTGTCCCTTTTCAACTATCGCCAGTTTGTGAGTCTGGTGATGATAACCACATTCATATACGGGTTCGGAGTTGGATCCTTTGAGTTTCTTGGAAGAAGCTTTGAGGGATTCAACCTTGTAAACACTTCTGCAATTCTTCCCCTATCCACAAGGAAAACCTATCTGATGGCTTACATGAGGGATGCAATATATTACACTCTTCTATTCATACTTCCCATGTACGCAGGTTTGATAATCTCACTTCCTATATCCGGGCTTTCAGTAAATCAGGTGAGTTTTTTTGCAGTTACGGTGCTACTATCAATGTTTATGGGTTACTCAGCATCATACCTATCATTTTCACTGTATTATATTTTAAAACCTCTCTACTTTGCTTTTCTTTTAGCCATATTTGCATATCTCATAATGGGATATTTCGCAAAAATTCCATTTTTTCCTGTGGAATTGCAGATCACCAAAGCACCCGTTTACTTTTTTCTTTCTATACTCTTCATAGCTATCCTGTTTATTTCTGCCTATTCTATTACCCCTTCTGAGTTTAAGGGTCAGTCCAGAGAGCGAAAGGAAAGATTTACCGCCTACAAAAAATATTTCCGAGATGTTTTACTAACCAAGGAAATGCTGGATGTTATTAGAGGAGGTATCCTGTTAAAATCCACACTTACTTATTTTCTACCCATGATCCTTCTCTTCATTTTTGTAAGAATTCTCAGCGGGGTATCCAACAGAGAGATCTACTCGCCCATATCACTTAGCGTAATGCTTTCCATATTTTCTACCGTAGTTTATAGCTGGCTCACCATAATGGACGATTATAGATACATGGCCAATCTTCCACTGGCATCATGGGACATAATAAAAACCCATATGGTTACCCATGTTATTATCGTATCCATGGTTTCAGTCCCAATTATAGTTTTTCTTAATGCATCCACCCTGTCCATGATGGTCCCATCCTTTGCCCTATTTTACCTAAATGTCTTCTATCTCCTTAGCATAACCTCTTATCTAGCAGGGTACAGAGTTACAAGCATGCTATTTGATCCTGAAATAGTTATGAAATTCAGCCTGTACAGCGTGGTTCCGGGTATAATCTTGACCATATCAAGTCTGGATCAGGGCATCTACAGCACGATGATTATAATCCTTACATCAGTTTCAATGATTGCAATTTCAATTTTTGTTTTGAAAAGATCAAGAAAAAAATGGGTGTATTTTGATTAGTTTTATTCTTTTTCTCTGTTAAACACAAAGTACAGCACAAAGATTGATGCCACAAGCACGCCTATTATTATATATCCCTCGTACTTGTTCCAGAATTCCTCCTGGGTAAGTCCAGGATGGGAGCTGGCATCTCCAGGAAGAGTTCCTGCATTTAGCTCTTCATAGTTGGTGTATCCATCGCCATCTGAATCAAGATCGTATGTATAGTTTAGAGCCTCAATAACCACACGCGCATAGTTATTATCCCATTCATTCAGAGTGTGCTTTTCAATGCCCCTTACGAAATCAAGACCATAGGGATTAAGACCAGTATTGGAGGAATCAAACAGAAGCTCCTTCATCATTCCTGACCAGTCATACCCCTTGATCCTTCCCTGAATAATAGGGAATATCTCTACCCATTGTTTCTCCGTGATATTTGTGCTGGTCCCATCAGAAAAATATACTGTTATGGTGGGATACTTCTGCTTCTCATCCTGAGCGTTTGCCAGCGGGACAACAAGCGCTATAGCAAGTAGTAGTGAAATCACCACGCGTTTCATCCTTTGAGAGGATGATCGCTGAGTATTTAAAATTTATGTGAAAAAAAGAAAAAAGATGGGAGTGGCGGCGTCATCGTCTCTTTATGATGGCCACGATGGCAATGATAACGAGGAGAATAACGGCAATTATTGCACCCATATACATTGGATTCCCCATTATCTCCGTGGAAATGCTCTTTGGTTCGCTTGAAACATCCACCTCATGCTCTGAGAAGTGAGGTATATACACGAGGACGGTTACCTCACTGGTGCCGTTGATAACCGTGTACTTTCCTTCGTTACCACCTGCAAGAACCTCGCTATCGCTGGTATATTTAAGTTCCTTTCCGTCAAGTTTCACAACAATTCTGTGATTTTCATCGTATTGAAGATCTTCCCTGTTTACTGTAATCATCATAACCTT
>Ga0256833_1001341_pt1 | contig 18205 bp, 21 predicted proteins | sample 356284metaG_FD_190535 | JGI IMG/M metagenome (GOLD analysis project Ga0256833, IMG submission 190535) | Hydrothermal vent microbial communities from Mid Atlantic Ridge, Atlantic Ocean - 356-284 | ecosystem: Environmental > Aquatic > Marine > Hydrothermal vents | place: Atlantic Ocean: Mid... | reverse complement strand
TTCGCCTATGGCGATGCTGTCGGCCCAGCTCAACACATCATCGGGAGCCAGGGTGGCGTGCGCACCGCCGATGATTACGGTGGCCCCGCGAGCGTGCAGGCGTTCGGTCAGCCAATGGGCGCGATCGATTTGCAAGGTCTTGGCGGTGATGCCCACCAGATCATTGGGCCCGATCTCATCGAAAGGCGTCGGGCGCAGGTCTTCGTCGATGATCTCGACAGGGATGTCATCGGGCACCAGGGAGGCCAGGCGCATGAGGGTGTAGGGGGCCATGGTGGCCTTGCCCATCACGCGGCCATCCCGGCCCGGCTGAATGAGATAAACTTTGCGAAGAGACATAAATCAACCGGTTTGCAAGACGTGCATGAAGCCATCGCGGGAAGCGCCGCTGACGATGTGGCCCTGGCCGTTTTGGGTGGGGGCCCAATCGCGGTGGGCGTAGGCGATGCGATAACCCAGATCGGTGCTGAAGCTGGCCACAGCCTTGCGGGGCCAGGCCCGCACCGGCTGCCGACTGAGACTGCTCCATCCCCGGCGCAGGATGCTGGGCCAACTGTAGAGCTTACGGGTGATCCAGTCATAGCCCCGGGACAGCTCTTCGGGCGTCATCTGGCCGGGCGTATAGGTGACGTGGCTGGTGTCGTAAAGCGACCAGGGCACATGAGTGAGAATGCGTCCTTCCTGCAGCATATCCCGGCGCTGGGGCGTGCCCACAAAAGGCGTGAGGATGGTGACGCTGACGCCATCCAGATTGCTGCGCTTGATGAAATCGTAGGTGCTCTGAAAAACGTCGGTAGTGTCGCCATCGAAACCAAAGACGAACAACCCCACCACGCCGATGCCGGCATCATGCACCCGGTTGATGGAGCGATGATAACGTTCGAGGTTGCCCTTGGCCTTGCCGCCGATCTCCTTGCGGTTGCCGGGGTTGACCGTCTCGAAACCGATGAAAATCTTGTCCATGTGCGCTTCCCGGGCCAGTTTCAGCAGATCAGGATGATCCGCAGTGAGCTGCTCGGCCTGCACCGTCCATCCGTGCAGGGGCAGCTTGCGCAGGGCCTTGAATAATTTCTCCATATAGTCGGGATTGAGCCGGAAGTTGAGGCCGAAGTTGTCGTCGGTGAGGAAGAAACGCTTGAGCTTGCGGCGTTCGATTTCCTCGACTACGGCGTCCACGGGCCGCAGGCGCATCACCCGGCCCGAGACGCGGATGGCTGTGCAGAAGGTGCAGTTGCGGGGACAGCCGCGGGTGATCTCCATGTAGGGCGTCCAGTAGCGGTTGTTTTCATCCACCTGCTGTAGCACCCGATCGGTGATGGGCTTGAGATCGTCCAGATTGGTCCACTCCTCATCCACATAACTGCGTTTCAGCTCTCCGCGATCGAAATCTTCGATCATCTGCGGCCAGGTGCGATAGGCCTCGCCCACGGCCACGGCGTCGGCCCAGGCCAGCACCTCATCAGGGGCCAGGGTGGCGTGGACGCCGCCCACTACGACCGTGGCCCCGCGGGCGTGTAACTGCTCGGTCAGCCAGCGGGTGCGGTCGATCTGCAAAGTCTTGGCCGTAATGCCCACCAGATCATTCGGCCCGATCTCGGCAAAGGGGACGGCCTCCAGATCCTCGTCGATGATCTGAACAGGGATTTCGTCGGGCGCCAGAGAGCCTAAACGCATCAGCGTGTAAGGGGCCATGGTCCCGCGCCCAAACAGCTTGCCGTCGCGACCGGGTTGAATAAGGTAGACTTTACGAATGCTCATAAAAATCCTGCAATGGAGAGAATGTGCGCAGAAAAACAGCCCGGGCCAGATCAGCCGAGGTCATCGATGTATTTTTGCAGTTGGCGGGGATGGAATTTGGTGAACTGCTCGGGGATAATCTGCGCCATCTCTTCATCGGTAAGACGCATGCGCAGGATTTCGAGGGCGTCTTCGGGCGACTCGCCGTAGGCCAGTTTGTTCTTGCCGTTCTTCATTTTGAAGAGATACATGTTGGTGGGATGATCGAAACTGCTCATTATTCAGTAATCCAGTATGCAGTGTTCAGTATGCAGTGTATAGTAAACAGACGTCACGGGCGTCGACCCGATGATAGACGATGGACGATGGTTGGCTCCCAGCCGGATTTATTATCCGGCGGGTCAGGCGTCTGCCGCCACCGGCGAATTGCATATCCGTCGGAGCGTCCTTGCACTTTTTCCATCTTTTCTGCGTTCATTCTCCATGCTTCATTCTTCATTCCATTACGCTTTGACCAATGCGCCGCTGTAAAGATCGGCGCCGTGCATGACGGTATCCAGGCCCTTGTTGACCTCGGCGTCATATTTGCCGGCGATGAGGTCGCGGTAGAATTTGTAGTCGATGCCCTTGACTTTTTCATCGCCGGGATAGCGGTGATAGTTGTCTTTGGACATCATGCTTTTGCCCTCGGCGATGAGCTGATAGCCCAGGGCCGAGCCAGGATAGGGGGCGTAGAATGAAATGGAAGGCATGACGCGTTTCATGGTCTTGAGCATGCGCATGGTCTTGAACGCGTCTTCGCGGGTCTCGCCGGGAATGCCCAGCATGATGTTGGACCAGAAGTAAGGCGGCTGCTCGCCCTTGGCTTCCAGTTCATCGCCCAGGCGGTTGACCAGATCGATGACGAAGAAGTTTTCTTCCTCGGTGACTTCCTTGTTCAAAATCTTGAGCACGCGATCGCTGCCCGATTCAAAGCCGATGGAGATGGTGCGCCAGTTGGTTTCTTTGACCAGGGCGATGAAGAGCTCGGGCCATTGCACCACGGTGTCGGCCCGGGCCGCGGCCCAATAGGTCCAGCCTTTGGTTTTGCGCGGATATTTCTCCAGCCATTCTTCCAGCCAGCTCGGGTTCTGGAAGAACATGGAATCGTGGATGACCACCGAGCCCACGCCATATTTGCGGTCGAGGTAGTTCAGCTCATCGATGACCATATCCACCGGACGGCGGCCCATGAGGGGAATGTAGGAGCTTTCGTTGCAGAAGACGCACTTCCAGGGGCAGACGCGGCTGGTGATGATGGTGGCCACCGGCCCGGGTCCCCAGCCGCATTCCGGCTCCAGGGGCCATTTCCATTTCCAATAGCGCTTCATGCGCCAGCCGCCCGCGGGCTTGGGCCACAGCTCCCGGTCCATCATCGGCCATTCGGCCATGCTCTTGGCGCTCTCGCCCGCAAAAACGCGGGGGAAGCTGTCGGGGTCCCGCACCAGATCAACGATGACTTTTTCGCCCGCGCCCATGCAGATTTTATCGAACGCGTCCACCGCCATCATCTCATCCGGAGCCACCGTAGCGTGCATGCCGCCCACCAGCACCTTGCCGTTGGGGTTGATTTCTTTGAAAAGCTGGGCGGCTTTTTTGGCGGGCGGATAAGTGTAGCTGCGCACGTTCATCAGCAGTATGTCGTAGCCGGCGAGTTGAGGCTCGAGTTGTTCCCACGACAGCACCGCCCGCGTCGACGCCAGATCGGTTATGATTCCGTTTTGGTGTAAAATCGTGCGCAACAGGGCCAGACCATGATCCTGCCATTGCTCGTGCGGCCCGCCCGGGTTCACCAGATCGCCCAGATCGCCCAGATCGAGCCACAGGATGTTGGATTTCTTTTGCTTTCCCCAGGGGAAGAAAGTTGCCATAATCAAAGATTCTCCGGGGTTATTGGCTGCTGCCAGATCGACTGTCGTTGGAAACGACCAGCGGTATTGCGGATGATGCGTCGCGGCCATTGCCGCTGACGCCATCGGTGGATTGCTCGGTATGGATCATCTGGCCGCCGAAATCGTCTTCGGCCGGGCGGTTGCCGTAGGATTCGAACAAGGAGGGCTTCCACCAGGCCCATTCCATGCAGGTGTTGCAGGGCGTCACCTCGTCATAGCGGCTCTCCAGGTGCAACTTGCGCAATTGCTGCATCTTGGGCCCGTTCCAGTTTTTCATCACCCGCACCACGCCATCGTCATCGATGATGTTGCCCAGATCGTAATCCAGGTTGAAATCGCGATCGCACATGGCGATGGAGCCGTCCCAGTAGATGTGAACATGATACCAGAGGTTGGGGCACGCGTAGCGTGAGGGGAGTTGTCGTTGCTGTTCGGGGCGCAGCGCGCTGATCTCCTCGATCTGGTCGCCCCACGAATCGAAGGGCTTGATGTGCACCAGATCGACGCCCGGCACATCCTTCCAGTAGGCCACGAAGGCTTCGGTGTCCTCCCGGGTGTTTTCCATCTCGATAATCTGGAGATTGACGAACGTCTCGTAGTCGCCCGCGTGCTTCATCTCTACAAACCGGCGGATGTTCTCGTTGGTCTTTTCGTAGTCGGCGTTGACGCGGATATTTTCGTAGGTCTCGGGCCTCATGCCATCCTGGCAGAGATAGATGACGTTCAGACCCGCGTCCAGCAGCTTGCGCCCCCGCTCTTCGGTGAGCAGGGTGGCGTTGGTGCTGATCTCGGAGCGCAGACCCTTTTCGGTGCAATAGGCCACCATGTCGTAGATGCGTTTGTGCAGCAGAGGCTCGCCCCAGATGTGCAGGGTAGTGGCCTTGACCAGCGGCGCCATCTCATCTACGATCTGTTTGAACACCTCCCACTTCATAAACCCGTTGGCCCGGGTCACTTCGCCGCGACCGGTGGGACACATGATGCAGTTGAGATTGCAGATGTTGGTGGATTCGATATACATCCGGTCGGGCGCGGGCACGCGTTGGGTCTGTCCTGTCTGATAAGCCAGATATTTGACGGGCCCCATCACCTTGTTGCGGTAGATTTTTTTCTTGTTGCGAAGTTTTTGACGAAAAGTCAGAGGATGTTTAGGCATAAAAATGTGGGATTTGGAAATATGACGCCGCGTTCAGACGCCGCAAAACGAAGGATTCCTCATTAAGTGAGCGTCTAAAAATAACTTCCCTTTTCTACGTCATTTCGACGAGTGAAACGAGGAGAAATCTCCCCGGTGGCAGGCGTTTATCCGTCTGCAAGGGGATGTCTCGCTTCGATTCGACATGACGTAAGAAATGTGTGTTGCTTTGGAAAAGGGAGATAATTTTTAGACGGCTACTAAGTGGCGAGGAGAGAAATCCGCTGTTGCGGCAGGCTGCGAGTCAGGACCAGGAGATAGAGCCGAACAGCTCGCCCTTTGTGCGCTGGAAGCGCTTGAACAGGCCCGCATGGGCCAGCGCGCTGCCAACCTTACGCACAGGGGTGATCTGCGAGACGTTCCAGAGCAGATCGCCCGCTTTGGGGCCAAAGCTCTGACGATAGACCCGGCGTTTTTTGGCCTCGATGAAACGCTGGCGGGCCTCGATAGCCTTGCGGCTGAGTACGTCGTCGGGCACGCCCGAAACGTTCATAAAGGGCGCAATCGAGGATTGATAGCTGTTGTAGTAATAGCTCTTGGTGAAATCAGCATTATAAACCATGTCGGGGTGCCGCTGTAAAAGTTCATTCCACAGTTGCGTGCCCGGGAAAGGCGTGGCAATGGAGAACATGGCCTCGGTCAGATCCAGGCTGGCGGCGAACTCGATGGTTTCCTCGATGGTCTCCTCGGTGTCGCCGGGCAGGCCCAGGATGAAATAGCCTTTGGCCCGAATGCCCGCCTGTTCCGTCCAGGCGGCGGCATTGCGCACCCGGCTGAGATCGATGTGCTTGGCCGTCTTTTTCAGCACCTCTTCGTTGCCGCTTTCAATGCCATAATGAATCTCGCGGCATCCGGCCTGATACATCTTGTCCAGCAGCTCGGGATTCACCCGATCCACCCGGGCCAGACACTGCCAGCGAATATCCATATTGCGCTCGATGAAATGATCGAGGATTTTGTTCAGGCGGCGCACGTCGATGGTGAACAGGTCATCGATGAAATAGAAGTTACGCACGCCATAGGTCGCCATGAGATGCTCCAGCTCGTCTGCGATGTTTTCGGGACTGCGTTGGCGATAGGTTCGGCCCACGATGCCCTTGAAGCAGAAGGAGCAATTATAGGGACAGCCGCGGCTGCTGAGCACCGTCAGCATCTGCTCCCCTGTGGGCGCGTACAACGGATATTCATCCAGCCGGAAGAGATGGCGGGCGGGATAAGGCAACCCGTCCAGGTCTTTGATTAACGCCCGCTGGGGATTGTTGAGGATGCGACCATCCTCCTTGTACCAAACGCCCTGAAAACCCTCCCAGTTGTCATTTTTATTCTCGATGGCCCGCAGAAACTCGATGAAGGTTTCCTCGCCCTCGCCATAAATCAGGTAATCGATGTGGGGATTCTGGAGGGTTTCATTGGGCAGCGAGGTGGCGTGGGGGCCGCCGATGAGGATGGGGACGTCCAGCGCATCTTTGATCATGGCGCTGGCCTGCTCGACGCTGGCGTAGCTGGTGGTCATCGATGTGAAGGAGACGAGATCGGGCCGGAAATCCAGCACATCCTGCACCTCCTCTTCCAGAGGACGACACGGCTTCAGGCCGAAATCAAAAATTTGAACTTCATGGCCATCCTGTTCCGCCACCGCGGCCAGATATCCCAGCCCCAGCGACGGGTAGGCATTGACGAGTTCATTCCATTTGGGGCCGATCAAAGCGACTTTCATTCGCGTTTCTCCATGAGTCGTAGAGGCAATGGCGGGGAGCGAGATTCCCCACAGGCGTCAGCGCCGCAATTCCAGTCTAGCACGGAAAGATGAAAGACATCTGAAAGACGCTCGTTTCAGAGATGTCAATCTGTTCATCTTTCCGGCCAACGCCGATAACCATCCCGCCGCCAGATGGATTTTATGAGAGCGCTTCAGCCTGCATTTGCTTGCGCAGGCCCGTTTTTTCTTTCTTGGGCAGGAAGGTGCGCATGGCGATGCGCGCATTGCGCGGCAGATTGGCCCAGAAATCCTTCTGCTTGATACGCCGCCAGATGGGCCCCGGGCGCAGATAGAACTGCCGGTAGGCCCGACGATACATCTCCTCCACCAGATCGGCGGTGAGATCGCCCATCTCGTAGCGGGCGTGCTGCTCGAAGAAGACGTAGTCTTCCCAATCTTGAATCAGCAAACGGCCATTGCGCTTGACCTGCTCCCACACCGCGGTGCCCGGGTAGGGCGTCATCATGCTGAAATTAGCGATGAGGGGATCCAGCTCGATGGCGAAATCGATGGTGTCCTGCATGGTCTCGCGGGTGTCGCCGGGCAGGCCGATAATCATAAAAGCAATGGTCTCGATGCCGACTTCCTTGGTAACCTTGAATGCATTACGGATGGTGTCATGATCGACTTTTTTGTCGATGGTCTTGAGCAATTCCGGGTTGCCGGTTTCGACGCCGAAGGCCGTGCGCTTCAGCCCCGCCTTCTTCAAAGTCGCCATCAATTCATAATCCACCAGATTGGCCCGAATGCCGTTGACGAAAATCCAGGGCACATGGTTGAGCTCTCTCTCGATGAGCATCTCGGCGATGCGGAAAAGGCGCTTTTTGCGGATGTTGGCGCTGTCATCCAGCACGCCGATCTCCTGCGCCCCCAGGTCTCGCACCAGATGCTCCCATTCAGCCACGACATTTTCGGGCGTGCGGCTGCGCCATTTGACGGGCATGATGGATTGTGAGCAGAAGGTGCAGCGATAAGGGCAGCCGCGACTGGTGAGGATGCTGAAACTCTTGGAACCGTCCACCGCGTCGGTGGCGGGCTGCAAATTGGTGTAGCCATCCATCTTGAACAGATGGTACGCGGGCCAGGGCAGGCTGTCCAGATCGTTGATGGCGGGGCGGTCGGGATTGCGATGGTATTCGCCATCCGATGTTTTATAGCTGATGCCCAGCACTTTATCCCAGACGCCTTTGGCTGGATCAAACAGCTCTTCTGTGGAAAAAGTGGGGTGATGTTTCAGGAAATCCTCCACCTTTTCCGATATCTCGATCCAGGTTTCTTCACCCTCGCCGCGCACAACGATGTCGATGTTGCCGCTGTCCAGGGATTCGTAATCCAGCTCTTCGGACACAACGCTGGGGTGTGGGCCGCCGATGACGATGGGAACATCGAAGACTTTTTTGATCTCGGTGGCATGACGCCAGGCCTGTTTGACCTGCGGCGTGTTGGCCGTAATGCCCACCAGATTGGGTTTATAGGTTTGTATAAAATCGCCCAACGGCGTTTCTTCGATATCGGCGTCGAAAATGGCGACCTCATCGCCGCGCTCTTCGGAGACGGCTCCAAGATAAGCCAATCCCATGTGCGGGCTGGTGCGGGTGTCGATGGGGAGTCGAAAGCGGGGGTTAATCAGCAGAACACGCATAGACGTGGAAACCTCTCAAGAAGTTTTGGTAATTAGTAAGATGGACGAAAGGGCCTGACTTTTAACGGGAATCAATGACGCCCGGCCTTGTATGATGCGAGTAAAATAGAAAAAGATACAGAAAGGCGCTGTGAGATTATATGCCTCCCGATGGGAGATGTCAAATTATTATGAAAGAGTTCATAAAAATTATTGGTTATTTCGTGGCCGCCGCGCCGCCGCAACTTTCTTTTGAACTGCCCGCATGTGTATAATCTGGCTATGCCACACGCTATACGGCGCATCAAAGCTCGAAATCTGCGTAGATCGCTTCGCTCGTTCTTGAAGCGTCCTGTCGTTATCATCCTGTTGCTGTTGATCTCACCGCTGCTGATTGGCGGCTGCGGACAGGTGATCACCAAACCCACGGCCACGGTTATCATCCCAACCGCCACGGTCACGCCCGCCCGCGAGACGCCCGCGCCCACCGCATCGCCCACGGCCACGCCCATCCCTGCCACGCCCGCTCCCACCGAAACGCCGACGCCCGAACCCACGCCCATCATCCACACGCTGCAAGCGGGCGACACCCTCATCGGCCTGGCCCGCAAGTATGGCGTCACCGTGCAGGCGATTCAGGAGGCCAACGGCATCACCGATCCGCGCGGGCTGTTGGTGGGCCAGCAGATCATCATCCCCACCGATCCCGAGGCCCGTCTGAGCGCTGGCACGCCCACGCCCGAGCCCACGCCTCCGCCCGTAGACATCAGCCCTCTCGTCTTTTGGGAGCAGCCGGACGCTTTGTGGGCGCTGGGACAGGTGACGCTGACAGGCGCTGAGGCGGTGGAGGATGTTGTCGTGCAGGTGGATTTGTTGAATGATGAAGGCGGCGTCATCGCCAGCGCACAAGCCCCCATTCAGCAGGATATGTTGGCCCCTGGCGAGAGCGCCGGTTTCGGTTTGCAATTCACGCCGCACCCGGCTCCCTTTGTCAGTTACGCCACCCGCATTATCAGCGCCTATCCCGCCCATCTCCCTTTCTATCACCGAAATCTGTCCATCGAGCATATTTTGGCCCGGGAGATTGGCGAGTCGGTTTACGCGCTTACCGGCGAGGTGGTCAACCGCGACGCTGACGCCGCCACCGCCGTGCATATTTCCGTCATTCTCTACGATGATGCGGGCCGGGTGACCGCTGTCGGCCGGACGTCTACGGATCCACCCGAGTTGCAGCCCGGCGAGATCGGCATCTTCTCCGTCGAACTTCTCCCCACCCATCTGCCTGTCGCTGATTACCGTCTTCTGGCCGAAGGCCAGCGGCGCCTGTCTTCCCATGAATAATTCCGAACAGCCTGCTATTGCCAAACCTTTTGGATGGGATTTTGTCCAACGCATCTTGCGATTTCTTCTTCCCTTCCTGTTCCGGATGGATGTGCGCGGAATCGAACATCTTCCCGACCGGGGCCCGGCCATCATCACGCCCAACCATGTGAGCTGGTTCGATGTTATTTTCATGGCCGCGTACAACAAAGTTCCGCCTGTCACCTTTGCCGCCGAAAAATGGAACAAAGTCCCGGTAATCAATTCGCTTTTACGTCATTTCGGACAAGCCATCTTTGTCAACCGCGGCGCGCCCGACAAGCAAGCGCTGACCGCGGCGCTGAGAGCGCTCAGGGCGGGCCGGGTGCTGGGCGTAGCGCCCGAGGGCACCCGATCCCACGACGGCGTCCTCCAAAAGGGCCATGATGGCGCGGCCTGGCTGGCCAGTCGCACCGACGCCCTGATCATTCCCGTGGCCGTGTGGGGGCATGAAGATGTGATTGCGGGGCACTGGCTGCGACTGCGGCGACCTCATATCCATTTTTATGTGGGCGAACCGTTTCGCCTGCCACCAGAAGCCCGCGCGACTCGCAGCCGGGAGCTGAAGCCCTACACCGAGATGATCATGCACCGCATCGCGGCCATGCTGCCACCCGAGCGAAGGGGCCCCTATGGCTGAGCAGTCACGCATCGAGCGGGTCTGTCCTTATCTGCGCGGACGACGCGAAGCAGCGCCAGTGCTGACGCCCGGCTCCGATAATCTCTGCCTGCTGGCATCTTCCATTCATCTGCCTCGCTCGCAGCAGGCCCGCTACTGCCTGGGCGGGCGATTCGAGCAATGCCAGCGCTATCAGCGTCAAAAAAATCGTCCCATCCCGCGTTATGTGCGCGGTGCGCACCCTCCGAGCATCCGCGCCAGTGCGCCCACCATCCAGCGCCGCACGTTGCCATGGCGGCATTCATGGGTGTTGCCCGCGTTGAAATGGCTGATCATCATCCTGCTGGCCGCGATTTTCATCTATGTATGGCGATGGCGCATGAGCAACACCCGGCCCTTTGTCGTCCAACGCGATCCCGTCCCCACCCCCATCATTGCGCCCGCACAAGAACTAAATCCCCGCTATCTGCGTCCCACAGCGGGCCCGCCCGAGTGGTGAGGCGTTCCGTAAACGGCATTGGCGTCGCTTGCATAGGGGGACGGAGCAAGATAGGCCCAGCGGGCAACGGGCGTCATGCGTAAAGCGCAATGCGTGAGGACGCTGCGCGTTACACATCACGTTTCACGGGCCTGGCGACCCGTAGCCAATAACGACTGTTTCAATCGGTTGGTTTCTGGATTTCCGCCATCAGGCGCAGCCATTGGGAGATATCAAGTTCCTGAGCTCGTTGTTTGGGATTGAGACCTGCGGCGCGGATAGCTGATTCGGTGACAGTGGTTGAAAGATGCAGGCCCGCGGCCAGGCTGTTGCGCAGCGTCTTGCGTTTTTGTCCGAAACCGGCCCGCACCACGCGGAAGAACGCCTCTCGCTGCTCAGGCGCCACCTGCGGCTGCGGCAGCACATCCAGCCGCAGCACCGCCGAATGCACTTTGGGGGGCGGCGTAAATGCGCCAGGCGGCAGCTTGCGCACAATTCGAGGCCGGGCGTAAACCTGCACCGACACCGCCAGCAGGCTCATTCGCGGCGGCCGGGCGACGATGCGTTGGGCGACATCGAGCTGGATGGTGAACACCATACGTTCGGGAGGAAGTTCGGCCTCCAGAAAATGACGCAGCAGGGGGGATGTGATGTAATAGGGAATGTTGCCCAGCGCATAATATGGAGCGACGCCGCCCGTCTGCGTCAGCGCCTGGGTGGGTGAAAGCTGCAACGCATCGGCATGAATGATGTGGACCTGCGGCCAATCTTCATATAATTCGGCCAGCAGCGGCGCCAACTTGTTATCGAGCTCGATGGCGATCAGTCGACCGCTTACAGGAGCCAGCGCCGCAGTCAGCGCCCCGGGTCCGGGTCCCACCTCGATGACCACGGCGGCGGGAGGCAATTCCGCCGCCGCCACGATATCCGCCAGGATGTCGGGATCGGTGAGATAATGTTGGCCCAGGCCCTTGCGCGGGCGCAGGCCTAACGCACGCAATCGAGGCAATAATGTTTGGGGTTGAGATGACATGGAGATGAGACGAAGAGGGAAGCGGGCGTTTTGTGGCCAACGCGTAACGGAGCAACGACGCCTTTTCGCATCGTTGCTCCGTACAAGCAAAGACGGTCCGCTGGATCAGGAACCTTTGGTGTTGATCTTGAGCAGAGAGTAAAGCGGACAGGTGCCGATGGCCCCTGTTACCAGCAGAACGACGCCGACCACCAGCGCCACGATGCTCCACAGGCCGAATTGCGGCTGGATGACGGACCAACCAACATAAAGTAGAATCAAACCAAGAATAACGCGTATGATGCGATCCCAACTGGCTTCGTTGGCGTTCATAGTTACCTCCGAAAAAATAATGGTGTGGGGTGATGAACGATGAATATGGATGCAGCGAACATGACGCCGCGTCTTCTTCAATAATTTATAATGAAAATTTCGTTTTCTGTCAAGTAGCCCCCTCAGCATGGGGGCGTTTCAATTTTGGGCAAATTCCCAAAACGGACGCTTGGCCACTGCCGCTATCACCCCGAGTGAACCTCGGGGCTACTTTTGCCAAGCCCTTCGGGCCTGGCCCGAAGGGCCTTCGCACCGGTAGCCCAGGGCTTCCAGCCCAGGGCGGAGGCGGCAGAACAAAATCTGGCGTTCGCCCCCATTTTGAAACGCCCCCATGCTGTCATCCAAACTTGATCTTTTACGCCTCGCTGGCTACAATGCCTCAGGATTGTTTATTTTCGCAAGAATTTACTTTTCATCCTTATCCAGCCATAGAGCAATGATATGAGCAGTACGACAAACGTAAAATCACATTCCCGCCCTTTTATGGGAACAAAGCTCCAACCCCGACAGGGGATTCCCGCCGGAATTTTCGCAGGCCTGGGCATGCTTTTGGTCTGGGCTGCGGGCGCTCATTTGTGGGGGCCTGGCGCCGATACGCTTTTGTCCAGCATCGGAGCCGTGCTGTTTCCTGAGGGAACGCCAGTTCTGATGATGACAGCCGGCATCATTATTCATTTTATAATAGCCATTCTCCTGGGCCTTCTGTTCGCCGTTTCGTTGGATAGACTCTCCAACAAGGATTCCCTCATCGTATCAACGTTTTTCGGATTCACCATCTGGGTTGTCGCCGTGATCATCCTGCGGCATTGGGTGCACGTGGATGCAGTGCAGATGAGCCGCAGTTGGTGGGGGCTTGTCGCCTTTCTGCTTTTTGGTTTTCTTTTGGGCCTCTACGCCAATATCTTCGGCGCGCCTCCCGCAGAGGAGTAATATCTCATGTCTTTACCCAATCACACAACCTTTTGTGAACGATACGGCGTTCGTCCCGGGGCGGCGGTCGATCTTTCCACCATTGATCCCAACGACACCGGCGAGTTCAAATCGCTGAAAGAAGCGTCGAAGTCGTTGAAAAAGTTGCGCAAGAAGTTGCGAAAATATCAGGATCGTTTTTACGCGTGGAACCAAAAATCCTTGCTGATTGTCTTGCAAGCGATGGATACTGCGGGCAAGGATGGCACCATCAAGCATGTGATGCGCGGGGTGAACCCGCAGGGCGTCACTGTGACGTCCTTCAAAGTTCCCACGCCCGAGGAATACGCCCATGACTATCTGTGGCGCATCCACAAGGCCGTGCCCAAAAAGGGCATGATCGGCATCTTCAACCGCTCGCACTATGAGGATGTGCTGGTGGTGCGCGTTCATAATTATGTGCCTCAGAATGTGTGGTCCCGGCGTTACGAACAGATCAACAGCTTCGAGCAGCATCTGGCCGAAAATGACGTTGTTATCCTCAAGTTCTATCTGCATATCTCGCTGGATGAGCAGGCCCGGCGTCTGCAGGCCCGGCTGGATAACCCTGACAAGCGTTGGAAATTTTCCAAGGGCGATCTAAAAGAACGAAAGTTGTGGGACGACTACATGGCGGCTTACACCGACGCCATCCAGAAATGCAGTACGCAGCACGCCCCCTGGTATATCATCCCTTCCAACAATAAGTGGTATCGCAACTATGTCGTCGCACAGGTTATTGTCGAGACATTGAAAAATATGGATCCCCAGTATCCCGATCCCGAAGAGGGACTTGAGGATATCGTCGTTGTCTGAAAGAGAAAAATATGAGTGAAGAACAAAAAAAATCCCGTCGTCGTCGTCGCCGCCCCCGTTCCTCGGCCCGAAATAAGGCCAACGCCCCTTCCAAAGCATCTGCAAAATCCGCTTCGGGCGAAGGAAAATCTGCAAAGTCAGCGTCTTCAGGAGGACGCCGCGGGCGTTCGCGCAGACGCAGCTCGGGCGCTGCCAATAAGGCCAAGGCCCGCGAGTCGCAGGGCGGCCTGACGATTCAGCGCCATACTGAAAAGTCCATCTCTCCCATCAACAAGGATATCTTCATCTACACCTACACATTGCGTCCGCGCAGCTTGCTGGATAGCTATCAGGCCGGGCCCAACATTGCCGAGAAAATGAAGTTCGAGCAGATCGACAAGCCGCGTCTGGGCGATTGACCTCCCGATGTCCACCGATCAGACGCCCCCCGACCCATCGGACGCCGATCTGCCGCCCACCGATTATCGTCGTATCAAGCGGCGGACGGATCGGCAGATGTTGTGGCTGGTGCTGGGGGGCTTGTTGATGATCGGCGGCGGTCTCATCTATCTGATCTATGGGAAATGGGCCCTGGCCACTGGTTTGCTTTGTCTGATACCGGGAGCAGGGCTCATTCTGTTTTTATGGGGATTGCTATCGCTTATCGAACGCTGGGTGGGGGATTAGGCCAGCAACATCGCCGCGCCGACGCTGAAAACGATGAGCATTTGGCCCGGGCCGTAGGCGAGCCACACCGCGTCGTGCATCAATGGGAAATGAAGGTCGCTGAATAAGGCTCCTGCCAGGATCAGATCGCTGAACAGGAAGAGGAATGCACCCAGGGCCAGGGGAATGAACGCGGCATTCCGCCAGGCCACGCCCGCGGCCAGCCCCGCAGTGGTCGCCAGCAGCAAGGCGTAGGGCAGGGCCGCCCAATGCAGCGTCGAGGGTTTTTCATGGCCGCGCATCACCGCGCCATACCAACCGGCCAGCCCCACCAACCAGAGGGCGATGAGCGCTCCTCGCATTGACTCGGGCCGGTTAAGATGAAAACGATTGGCCAGCAGCAAGATGCCGGAGATGTAAAACAGATGTCCGATGGCGAAAGCGCCGATGCCGCTCATCACCGATGGGCTGCGGCTGTGGCTGATGAGATTCGCCAGAAAAAGATCGCCCAGCAGCCCGAAGGTGACGCCCGCTGCCAGCAGCAAGGCGTAGAGCCACGCAGCGGAACCGATGGCAAAGACCTGCCAGCTCCAGGCCGCCGTCACCAGGATGGCGGATGACGCGATGCGCGCCCAGCGGGGAATGCGGCGATTTTCTCGGGTCGGACCCAGCAGAAACCCCCCGAACAGCAGCGTCGCCCACAATGCCAGCAGCGCCAGCAGCCAGATGCGTTGGAGAGAAGTCAATGATGTGAGATTCATGGCGCTATTGTAGCTCAAAAGGGAATTGCGGGTATAATAGGCGTTATGTTGCCTACCGGACATATCGAATGGACCTGGGCCGGACTGAATCTGATTCAGCGTCGCACAGGCCTGTTCGAAGACGCTGACTATCGGGTGATGGCTCTGGCCGTGATGGCGCCCGACCTGCTGGATAAACCCCTGGCCTGGTTTATCTTTCCCAACGCCAACGCCGCCCTCTTTTTTGGCCACACGCTGCTTTTGCATGGGCTGGTGTGGGCCGGCGCCGCGGCGACGGGGCGTCTGCAGCGCTGGCTGCCCTACTTGCTGGCTTTTTCCGCCCACCTCATCGAAGACAGGATGTGGGGGTTTACGCAGACGCTGTTGTGGCCGCTACGCGGCTGGGGATGGCATCCCTGGCAGCATGTGGGCACGCCCGCCGAGATGCTGCACGCCTATCTGCAAATAATCGTTCAGGAACCTATCCTCATCATACTGGACGCCATCGGCGCTGGTTTGCTGGCGTGGTTCTTGTGGGATCGCAAATTGATCACCAAAGAGCGATTGTTGACTTTTCTGCGCACCGGGCGGCCGCCCGCCGATATTGTTCTTGCGGAGCAAAAATGATGAGAGTGATCGCTGGCAGCGCCAAAGGGCGCAAACTGGAATCTGTTCCGGGCGACGCAGTGCGTCCTATCACCGATCGCGCCAAGGAAGCGCTTTTCAGCATTCTGGGCGAGCAGGTGCGCGGCGCCCGGGTGTTGGATCTGTTCGGCGGCACCGGCTCGGTGGGAATCGAGGCCCTGAGCCGGGGGGCGGCGCATGTCACCTTCATCGAGCGTTATAAACCAGCGCTCAAGGTTATCGGGCATAACTTGCAGCATACGAGGCTGGCCGCCAATGCGTATGTGGTGCGGGGCGACGCCTTCAAGTATTTGCGACGACAAAATATCGGGCCCTTCGATATTATCTATGTGGCCCCGCCGCAATACAAGGGGTTGTGGCTGGAGGCGCTGAAGATCATCGACGCCCGTCCCGAGTTATTGACGCCGGCGGGACAGGTCATCGTCCAGATCCATCCCATCGAGTACGAGGAGCCGACGTTGGCGCATCTGACATTATTCGATACGCGGCTTTATGGCAGCGTGCAATTGGATTTTTATGCGCCCATGACGGCGGAAGGGAGAGAAGCGGACGCATGAAAAAGAGGACGCCAGGAAGGCTCCTGCGTCCTCTTGTGTGGCGTCTGCGGCAAAGAATCAGGGCTGGGTCAGTCCGAAATCCACTTCGATGCGTTCATCGGCGTCGGCCTCGACCGCCTGTGCGTCGGGCGCGTTCAGGGTTGAATCGGCCGGGGGCGTCGCCAGCAAGCGATAATCGCCCGGCGGCATGTTGATGAATGCAAAACGCCCGTCCACGCCGGTCACCATGCTGAGCAGCGAATTTCCGTCGGCGTCCTGCAAGATGATGCGCACGCCGGGCAGGACGGTTTCTCCAGCGTCGGGAACGCCATTGCTGTTGGCGTCCAGCCAGGCCGCTCCGAAAATGATGCTGCGACCGGCGGCGGGGGTTGGCAGCGGGCGCGTGGGCGGAAAGAGCTCCGGGGTGGAAGGCTCTTCCGCCGGTGCGGGCGTGACGGCTGGCGGCGCTGTGAGGGTGGGCGTCAGGGTGGCGGTGGCGGTAACAGGGCTGCTGGCCGCGGGCGTCGTCGCCGTAACCGTTGCGGACGTCGCCATTTCTTCCGGCGCAACTTCGGCAATCAGCGTCACCAGGCCCGTCACAAATCTGTCGAATCGGGCCGCTGTCTTTTCGAATTTGGCGATATCGTTCTGAATGTCGCCGATCTGGTCATCCAGTCCGGCCACTTGCGCCGCCAGTTCATCCTGGCTGCTCTGCATGGCCGCGACCTCCTGGCGGGTGGCCTCTGCGGCTTGTTCTATCTCATCGGCGCGGGCCTGCAACGCTTCGATATCGGAAGATTGCCGCGTTTGCGTCACCTCCAGCGTCTGTGTGCGCCCGTCCAACGCTTGCAGCGTATCGTCCAGCGTCTGCACCCGGGCCTCGGTGGAGTCGATGGCGTCATTTTGTGCGCTCAGGCGTTTTGCCATCTCTTCCTGACGATTCTGCATGGTTTTGAGATTGACTTCGAGATAGGTCGTTTTATCCCGATCGTTGAGGAACAGGGTGCCGTTTAATCCCAAAAGGATGGTGAGGGCGAATGCAGCGCCCAGAATGATGCTGATCAGCACCAGCAGGATGTCGCGCAGGCAGCCCAGCAGTTTCTGGTTGGATGAGTCGGATGCGGTCTGCAAGGGCGGCGGCTCTACGCCATCGCCTTCCGCAGTGGGCGACGGCGCTGTATCTTCTGCGGGGTTGGAAATAACCGGAGCGATATCTTCCGGTTCGATCGGCGTGAAAGATGTGTTGACATCTCCCACCAGGACTTCGGCGTCATCCGCGAGGGGGTGAGCTTCGGGCGGCGTTTCAGAGGGAGCGTCGGTCATAATGGCCTCCAGAAAGTGCGGGCTCAGGCTTCTTCAAGTTCCGTTTCCTGACTCCAGAAGAGCAGGCCCGTGAGGGTGATGATGAGGAAAGCGGTGAGAGCCAGGAATGGAATCGTTACAAAACCGTAGAGGTTGATCCAGGTGGTGGTGCAGGGGATGCCGGTGTTGCACACAGCGCTGTGGGTGAACAGATCGGTCTTTTGCAGCAGATAATGATAGGTGGAAACGCCAATCCCCAGGATGGAGAAGGGCAAGACATAGAGGAAAACGCCCTTATCCCGGCGCAATACGCCCACCAGCAGGATGATGGCCAGCGGATACATGAGAATGCGTTGATACCAGCACAGGGTGCAGGGGATGAATTTCAGGATTTCGCTGAGATAGAGGCTGCCCAGCGTGGCGGCCCAGGCGGCCGCCAGGGCAATGAAGATGACTGTTTTTTGGTGCGTGGTGAAAGACTTGATAAGCGCCTCCGGGCGTCATCGCGGCGGCCCGGCACCGCTGCGAT
>Ga0256833_1001340_pt1 | contig 18211 bp, 22 predicted proteins | sample 356284metaG_FD_190535 | JGI IMG/M metagenome (GOLD analysis project Ga0256833, IMG submission 190535) | Hydrothermal vent microbial communities from Mid Atlantic Ridge, Atlantic Ocean - 356-284 | ecosystem: Environmental > Aquatic > Marine > Hydrothermal vents | place: Atlantic Ocean: Mid... | reverse complement strand
GAAAGGGTCACGCCGCTAGGCACTTCCACCGAGTAGACGGCGGTGCCGCCACCGCTCGGAACGATGGCCAGCCGCTGGCCGTCGTAGTTGAGCTGGTAGGTGCCGGCGCGGCTGGAGGCGGTGGTCGCGCCCCGCCAGAAGATCTGCTCGACGCTCGTCAGGAACGAGCTGCGCTCCTGACGGTCCGCCATGAGGCGGCCGTTGAACATGCCCATCACGGCGACGATCCCAAGGATGCCGATCACGACGAGCAATTCAAGAAGGGTAAAGCCGCGCGAACGGCGGCGGGGCAGCCTATCCACGCCCTTAAACTAGAGCAATCCAGTTGGATATGATACCCCCAAAAGGGGGTGTTGTGAAAATTAGATTGTGGTTAGAATTCCCTCAGCGCTTGTTTAGAATGTGAATGGCCCGACCATGCAGGTTCTCCGCCGCCTCCATGAGGTTCTCGGAGAGTGTGGGGTGAGGGTGAACCGTGAGCGCGAGGTCGGTCGCGGTCGCGGCCATCTCCAGCGCTAGCGCCGCCTCGGCGATGAGGTCGGAGGCACCGGGGCCGAGAATGTGTACGCCCAGCAGCAGGTCGTTTTCGGCGTCGGCGATGACCTTGACCATGCCCTCGGTCTGTTGCAAGGTCATCGCCCGGCCCGAGGCGGAGAGAGGGAAGCGTCCCACCCGCACCTGAATGCCGCGCTCCTTCGCATCGGCTTCGGTCATGCCGACGCCGGCGAACTCGGGCTGGGTGTAAACAACGGCCGGTATCTGCTGGTCGAAGGCCGCGGGCCGGCCCGCGGCGTGCTCGGCGGCTACCAGCCCTTCCTTCATCGCCTTGTGGGCCAAAAGCGGCGGCCGGGTGACGTCGCCGATGGCGTAAACGCCGGGCACGTTCGTTTCCATGCGCTCGTTGGTGGGAACGAAGCCGCGCGCGTCGGTCTTTATGCCCACGGCTTCGAGGTTCAGGGCCTCGGTGACCGGCACCCGGCCGACGGCCAGCAGGATCTTGCTGGCTTCCAGCACTTCCTGCTTGCCGCCGCCGGCCGGCTCGACGGTGACCCGCAGCCCGCCCCCCGCCTCTTCGTAGCCCACGGCCTTGGTGGCCGTCCTGATGGCGATGCCCTGTTTCTTGAGGCTACGCGCCAGCAGCTTGACGAGCTCGGGGTCGCTACCGGGTAGGATCTGCCCTTCGTACTCGACGACGGTCACCTCCGAGCCCAGGCGGGCGTAGATGGAGGCGAACTCGAGCCCGATTACCCCGCCGCCAATGACCAGTAGCTTTTCGGGCACGCCCCGCTCTACCTGCAGCATCTCGGTGGAGGTGAGCACGTGCTCGCCGTCGGGCTCGAAGCCTGGCAGCACCGCCGGCTTGGACCCGGTGGCGATGATAATCTTTCCTGCCTCGAGCTTCTTTCCGTCCACCTCCAGCTCGTGGGGGCCGGTGAAGCGCGCGAACCCCTTGATCAGCTCGACCCCGTTACCTTTCAGCAGGCTGGCCACGCCGCCGGTAAGCTTCTTGACGATCTTGTCGCGCCACCTGCCCATCTTGGTGAGGTCGCGCTCGGGCTCCGCGAAGACCAGGCCGAACTCGGCCGCCTTCTCGGCGTGTTCCAGGGTCTCGGCGGCGTGCAGGAGGGCCTTGGTAGGGATGCAGCCAACGTTGAGGCAGACGCCCCCCACCGCCCCCTCCTCGACGGCGGCCACCTTGAGGCCGAGCTGGGCGGCACGGATGGCGGCGTGGTAACCGCCCGGCCCGGTGCCGATGACGATCAGGTCGTACATGGTTTCTCCTTAGACGGCGTGCAGCATAAGCCAGTAGGGGTCTTCCAGGTGCTCGATGACCACGCGCAGGAAGAGCGTAGCCTCGGCGCCGTCCACCAGGCGGTGGTCGAAGCTGAGCGAGAGGTAGAGCATCTCGCGAGCGACGATCCCGTCGTCTTTGACGACCGGGCGCTTCTGGATGGTGTGCACCCCCAGGATGGCGGCGTCGGGCACGTTGATGATGGGGAAGGAAAAGAGCCCGCCCAGGTTGCCCACGCTCGTCACCGAGAAGCTGGAGCCGCTGACCTCCTCGGGCGTCAGCTTGCCCTCGCGCGCGCGGGTCACCTTGTCGCCGATCTCAGCGGCCAGCTCGAGAATCGTCTTCTGGTCCACGTCGCGGATCACCGGCACCACCAGCCCGGCGTCGGTGGCTACCGAGAGGCCCAGGTTGTAGTACTTCTTGTAGACCACCTCGCCGCGGGCGTCGTCGAGGCTGCTGTTGACCGCGGGGAACTTCTTCAGAGCCTCCACCGCGGCCTTGAAGATGAAGGGAACGTAGCTAAGCTTGACACCCGCCGCCTCGGCCCTGACCTTGAGCCGCTGGCGCAGCGCGACCAGCTCAGTGACGTCCGCCTCGTCCACGATGAGGGTGCGGACGGTGTGCAGGTGGCTGGCCATCATCTGCTGGGCGATGATGCGGCGCATGCCCCTGAGCGGCACGCGCTCCTCGCGGTCCTCATTGCCCGACGGGGTGACGTAGGGCACCGGCGGGGGGAAACCGGCCGCGGCCGCTGGAGCGGCGGGGGCGGCCGCCGGGCCTTGCTTGGCGTAGGCGCGCACGTCTTCCACACGCACGCGGCCGTTCGGACCGGAGCCGGGCACCTGGGCGATGTCGATGCCCAGCTCGCGCGCCAGCTGGCGCGCCGCCGGCACGGCCAGCACCCGGCCGTACTTGTTGACTCCGGCGCGGGGCCGCTCGGCTGCGGCCGTAGCCGCGCGCCGGGGCGAGTCGGAGGTGAAGGGGTTCTTGACCTCGGCCTCGGTCTCGGTCTTGTCGGGCTTGAAGAGCGAGAGCCGCTCGCCGCGGTCTTCTTCCTCGGCGCCCGTCTTCGCCGCCGCGGCTGCGGCTGCCGGAGCGGCCGCGGCGGCTTCGGCGCTTTCCTCGATGAGCGCCACCGGCGTCTCCACCGGTACGACGTCGCCCTCCTTGACGAGCTTCTTCACCAGTACACCCGAGAAGGGGCTGGGCAGTTCGACCGTGACCTTATCGGTCATCACCTCCACCAGCGGCTGGTCCTTGGCGACAACGTCGCCTTCCTCGACCAGCCACTTGAGGATCTCGCCTTCCACCACGGACTCGGCGAGCTCGGGTAAGAGCACTTCCTTGGGCATGGCACCTCCCGGGGCGCTAGTAGTCGAGCACCTTCTTGGTGGCGTTGAGGATCCGCGTGACGGTGGGCATGTAGAGCTTGTCCTGGGCGTAGGGGTAGGGGGTGTCGAAGCCGGTGACGCGCACGGGCGGAGCCTCGAGCTGGTCGAGCACCTCCTCGGCGATCGTCGCCGCCACCTCGCTGGCGAAGCTGGCGTGGCGCGGGGCGTCGGCCACGATCATCACCCGGCCGGTCCGGCTCACGGCCTCGAGCACCGCCTCCTTGTCCCACGGCATCAGGCTGCGCAGGTCGAGCACGTGGGGGCGGATTCCCACCTTCTCGAGCTCGTCGGCCGCCTGCAGCACCTCAGGCGCCACCGTGCCGTAGTAGATGAGGGTGAGGTCGTCGCCCTCGCGGCGCACCGCCGCCTGGCCCAGGGGGATGGTGTAGTCCTCGTCGGGCACCTCTTCCTTGACCGCGCGGTAAAGCCGCTTGGGCTCCATGAAGACCACCGGGTCGTCGTCGCGGATGGCGGTCTTGAGCAATCCCTTGGCGTCGTAGGGGGTGCTGACCACCACCACCTTGAGCCCGGCGGTGTGGACGAAGTGGGCCTCGGGACTCTGGGAGTGGTGGTGCCCGCCCTTGACGCCGCCGCCCGAGGGCATGCGCACCACCATGGGGGCGGTGAACTGCGCGCCCGAACGGTAGCGCAGCTTGGCCGCCTGGCTCACGAGCTGGTCGAAGCCGGGGAAGACGTAGTCGGCGAACTGAATCTCGGCCACTGGCCGCAGGCCGTGGGCGGCCATGCCCACTGCCGCGCCGATGATCGCCGCCTCTGAGAGCGGGGTGTCGATCACCCGGTCGGGGCCGTACTTCTGCTGCAGGCCTTCGGTGGCCAGAAAGACGCCGCCGCGCTTGCCGACGTCCTCGCCCAGCACCACTACCGCGTCGTCGCGGGCCATCTCTTCGTCGAGCGTGCGTGCGATCGCCTGCACGAGGGTCATCGTTGCCATCGTTGCCTCCCGCTTCAGGCGCCCAGCTCTTCTTCGAGGAGCCGGCGCTGTTCGACCTGGGGCCACAGGGGTTCGGCGTAGACGTCGTCGAACATCCAGACCTCGGGCACCGGGCCGGCGGCCTCGGCCTCCTCGAGCGCCCGGGCCAGCTCGGTGCCGATCTCTTCGCGCAGCTCGGCTTCCCAGGCCTCGTCCCACAGGCTGCGCCCGGCCAGGAACTTACGGTAGCGCTCGATGGGATCGCGCTGCTTCCAGTGCTCCACCTCTTCCTTGGGGCGGTAGAGGCGGTCGTCGTCGGCGGAGGAGTGCGGGCCGTAGCGGTAGACCACGGCTTCCACCAGGGCGGGCCCGGCGCCGACGCGGGTGCGCTCGATAACCTCTTGCATTACGTAATAGCTCGCCAGCACGTCCATGCCGTCGAGGTAATAACCGGGCATGCCGTAGGCCTTGGCCTTGACGGCCAGGTTCTCCGAGCCCGTCTGCTTCTGCAGGTCCACGCTGATGGCGTAACGGTTGTTCTCGACCACGAAGACCGCGGGCGCGCCCTGGGCAGCGGCGAAGTTCACGCCGGCGTGCCAGTCGCCCTCGCTGGTGGCGCCGTCACCAAAGGTGGTGACGACCACCTGGCCGGTGTTCTGGATCTTAGCGCTGATGGCTGCCCCAGCGGCGGGGGGGATGTGCGAGGCGATGGGCGAGGCCACGGTGAAGGCGTTGAGCTTCTTCGAGCCGGGGTGGTTGGGCATCTGCCGCCCCTTGGCGGGGTCGGCCTTGGTGGCCAGCGTCTCGGCGAAGATCTCCAGCGCTGGCACGCCTAGCGCCAGCAGCATGCCATGGTCGCGGTAGTAGGGGAAGAGCCAGTCGAAGCCGCGCTTCACCGTGTGGGCGATGGCGATCTGGATCCCCTCGTGGCCCGCAGCCTCCATAGCGAAGCTCGACTTGCCGGAGCGCTGCAGCAGGAGTAGTCGCTCGTCGAGAAGGCGGGCCGCCACCATGTCGCGGTAGAGGGTGCGGAGCTGGTCGTCGTCCAGGTCGAGGTCGAACGACCCGATCCACTCGCCGTGCTCGTTCACCAGCGCGATGGGGTCGCGGGTGAACGGCTTGAACCGTTGGGTGTCCTTGATCATGTGGTCCTCCTTGTCCGGGGCAAGAAAAACCCCCGGCATACGCCGGGGTGGGCCGCCGTAGCGTACCCAATAAGAATAAGAACGATCGCGCGTTCGCGGTCTAGCATCTCGGCCCCTTTGGAGTCCATTATAAACTACACGGAAAGGAGCCCCGTTGCGCTGGCGCATCGTTGCCGTGGACAAGCCCAAGCTCAGCTACGCCCGTGGGGGCGTGGCCTTCTACCGCGAGCGGCTCGGCGCGCTGGCCAAGGTTGAGCTGCTCACCGTGCGCTCGGGCCCCCAGGCGGCGCGCCGCCAGCTCGAGCTTTCGGAGGGCTGGTTTCGCGTGGTCCTCGACGAGCGCGGCGAACTGGTGCGCTCGCTCGAGCTCGCCCGGCGGATCGAGCAGTGGGCGGGCCGCGGCGTGGGGCGGGTGGCGCTGCTGGTGGGGGGTGCGGAGGGGCACGCGGACGAGGTGCGGGCGGCCGCCGACTGGCTGTGGAGCCTCTCGCCGCTCACGCTGCAGCATGAACTTGCATTGGTGGTCGCGATGGAACAAATTTATCGCGCTTATATGATTAAGCGTAGATCGCCATATCATCGCGAATAGTAAAAGTTACCACCCTGTATTTATTGGAACCGTACGTGAAGCTGGCACCGTCCCATGTTGCTGTATAATGGAACCGTGAGTATAGACGTGCAAACTATTGAATCTGCATTGGGCTTGCTGGGGCAGCAGGGCAGCTATCGCATCCTCCGCGCTTTGCTAGAGGGTCCGTTGCGCTTTGGCGAACTCCAGGAGCGGACGGGGTTGCTCCCCAGAACCCAGTCGTTGCGTTTGAAAGAGATGATGGCCGCGGGGTGGGTGACGCGGCACCAGTTCGCGGAGGTGCCACCGCGGGTGGAGTACCGCCTGACCGACAAGGCACGGGCGCTCGAGCCCGTTCTCGTCGAGGTGGAACGCTGGGCCGAGCGTTACGCTTGAGCCCGCCCTCGAATCGCCTGGGCCCACGCATCCGGTAGACTGGATGGACATGCGGGCCTTTGGTGAGGAGCAAGCACCTTTCGAGCGGGCGCGGGTGGTGGTCTTGCCCGTGCCCTACGACTTATCCCTGTCCTTTTTGCCGGGCGCGCGGCTGGGCCCGGAGGCCATCCTGAGTGCGAGCCGCGAGCTCGAGCCCTACGACTTCGAGCTCGAACTCGACCCGGCGTGCGCCGGCATCCACGCCGCTGAGGAGGTGCCCATGGTCGCGGGTGACGCCGCGGCCTCACACGCCCTCATCGAGGATCGGGCCCGTGAGTTCTTGGCCGCGGGCAAGTTCGCGGTCGCGCTCGGGGGCGACCACTCGATCACGCTGCCGCTGGTGCGGGCGCACCGCGCGGTCCTGGGCGCGTTCGGTGTGCTGCACATCGACGCCCACGACGACCTCTACGACCGTTGGCAGGGCTCGCCGCTCTCGCACGCCTCGGTGATGCGGCGGGTGCACGAGCTGGGCGTGCCGCTGGTGCAGGTGGGGCAGCGCGCGGTGGCGCGCGACTCACACGCCTACCTGCAAGCCCACGCCATCCCGCAGTTTCCGGCGCGGCGGATCGCGCGCGAGGGGCTGCCGCTGGACGAGATCCTGGAGGTGCTGCCGCCGCGCGTCTACCTGAGCTTCGACTTCGACGCCCTCGACCCCTCCGAGATGCCCGCGGTGGGCACGCCGCTCGCCGGCGGGCTGCGCTTCGGCCAGGCCCTCGACCTGCTGGAGGCGGTCTTCGAGGCCAAGGAGGTCGTGGGTATGGACTTCGTGGAGTTCTCGCCGGTGGACCTCTTCTACCCCGCCATGACCGCTGCCCAGCTCGTCCACCGCGCGCTGGGGCTGAAGGTCCGGGCGGCGGGGTGGTAAACTCGGGGCTCGGCCCTGGGGCCGGGGAGGTGAAGACGAGTTGAGTTGGACCACGCCGACCAAAGCGATTCTCCTGACCGCCACCGCCACGGGGGGCACTCCCCTCAACGCCTTCGACAACGCCCTGCTCGAGATGGGGATCGGCAACGTGAACCTGGTGCGCCTCTCCAGCGTCATCCCCGCCCACGTGGAGTGGCTCGAGCGCCTGCCCGAGGGCATCCCCGTGGGCATGTTGCTGCCGACCGTCTACGCCGAGGCCGGCGCCACCGAGGCGGGCGCGCCGGTGACTGCGGCCCTGGGCGTGGGTCTGCGCCCGGACGGCGCAGGCGGTTTGATCTACGAGTATTCCGGCCCGGTCACGCCCGAGGAGGCCGAGCGCACCGTGCGGGCGATGGTGGAGGAGGGTTTTGCCCGACGCGGCTGGGTGCTCGAGCGCTTCTTCGCCGGCGTCGCGCACGCCCGCGTCGAGGACTGGCCCACCGCGGCCCTGGCCGCGGTGGTGATGTTCCCCTACTAGGAGGCTCCGTGGAGTTCGTCGAGTGGTACCCCCGCGGCTACGGCGTCGGCTTCAAGGTGCGCGAACGCCTCTACTCGGGCAGGAGCGCCTACCAGCAGATCGAGGTCTACCAGACCGAGGGCTTCGGCCGCATGCTCGTTATCGACGGCACCGTCCAGCTTGTCGAGGACGGCGAGCTCAGCTACCACGAGCCGCTGGTGCACCCGCTCTTGCTGGCCCACCCGGCGCCGCGCCGGGCGCTGGTGATCGGCGGCGGCGACGGCGGCACGCTGCGCGAGGTGCTGCGCCACCCCGAGGTCGAGCGGGCGACGATGGTCGAGATCGACCCCGAGGTGCTGCGGGTCTCGGCCGAGTACTTGGACGTGGACCGGGGGCTCCTGGACGAGCTGCTCGCCGACCGCCACGCCCGCGCCGAGCTGGTGGTGGGCAGTGGCTCCGACTACGTGGCGGGAAAGGAGGCTGCCTTCGACGTGATCGCGGCCGACTCCACCGACCCGGTGGGGCCGGCAGCGGTGCTCTTTTCCGAGCCCTTCTACCGGGGCGTCTACCGTGCCCTGCGCCCCGGCGGGGCCTACGTGACCCAGGCGGGCAGCGTCTACCTCTTCACCGGCGAGTTCGCGGACGCCTATCAGAAGATGCGGCGGGTCTTCGACCGCGTCTGGGCCTTTAGCTTCCCGGTTATCGGCTACGCCTCGCCCTGGGCCTTTTTGGTGGGCGGCAAGGGCGACTACAACTTCGAGAGGGTGAGTCTGGAACGGGCCGCGAGGCTCGAGCTCACCTACTACGACCCCGAGCGCCACGCCACCCTCTTCCAGCTCCCCCGCGGCGTGCGCCTCCAGCTTGGCCTCTAACGCGCGTTGGCAAAAGAAAAAACCGGCGGCCAGTGGCCGCCGGTTTTTTGCTCGCTGGGAGCGATTAGAAGTCCATGTCGGGCATGCCGCCGGGGGCCGGAGCCGCTTCCTTCTTCTCGGGCTTCTCGGCCACCACGGCCTCGGTGGTCAGCACCAGCGAGCCGATCGAGGCGGCGTTCTGCAGAGCGCTGCGGGTCACCTTAGCCGGGTCGACGATGCCGAACTCGAGCATGTTGCCGTACTCGCCGGTCTGGGCGTTGAAGCCGTAGTTCGGGTCGTCCTTCTGGAGGATCTCGTTGACGATCACCGAGCCCTCGAAGCCGGCGTTCTCGGCGATCTGGCGGGTGGGCTCTTCGAGGCTGCGGCGGATGATCTTGGCGCCGGTCGCCTCGTCGCCCTCCAGACCCTCGAGCACCTTGTCGACGGCCTTGGTGATGCGCAGCAGGGTCACGCCACCGCCGGGCACGATGCCCTCTTCCACCGCCGCGCGGGTGGCCGAGAGGGCGTCCTCGAAGCGGTGCTTGCGCTCCTTGAGCTCGGTCTCGGTGGCCGCGCCCACGCGGATGACGGCCACGCCGCCGGAGAGCTTGGCCAGGCGCTCCTGCAGCTTCTCGCGGGCGTACTCCGAATCGGTGGTCTCGAGCTCCGCCTTGATCTGGTTGATGCGGGCCTCGATGTCGTCCTTCTTGCCCTTGCCGCCAACGATGGTGGTTTCGTCCTTGGTGATGCGGACGCGCTCGGCCTGACCCAGCATGCTGAGGGTAACGTTCTCGAGCTTCAGGCCCAGCTCCTCGCTGATCACCTGGCCGCCGGTCACCGCGGCGATGTCCTTGAGCATCTCCTTGCGGCGATCACCGAAGCCGGGGGCCTTGACCGCGGCCACGTTGAGGGTGCCGCGCAGCTTGTTGACCACCAGGGTCGCCAGCGCCTCGCCCTCCACGTCTTCTGCGATTACCAGTAGCGGCTTGCCGGTCTGGGCCACCTGCTCGAGGACGGGCAGGAGCTCGCGGATGTTGGAGATCTTCTTCTCGACGATGAGGATGTAGGGATCCTCGAGAGCGACCTCCATCGCCTCGGGGTTGTTGACGAAGTAGGGGCTGAGGTAGCCCTTGTCGAACTGGTAGCCCTCGACGACCTCGAGCTCGGTCTCCAGGCCCTTTGACTCCTCGACGGTGATGATGCCTTCCTTGCCGACCTTGTCCATCGCGTCGGCGATCAGCTTGCCCACCTCGGGGTCGTTGGCCGAGATGGTGGCCACTTCCTCGATGGCCTTGCGGTCCTCGACCGACTGGGCCATCTCGTGGATCTGCTCGACCGCGGCCTCCACAGCCTTATCGATGCCGCGCTTGAGGCTGAGCGGGTTGGCGCCGGCGGCCACGTTCTTAAGGCCTTCGCGCACGATTGCCTGGGCCAGCACGGTGGCGGTGGTGGTACCGTCACCGGCGACGTCGTTGGTCTTGGAGGCGACCTCCTTGAGCAGCTGAGCGCCGATGTTTTCCAGGTGATCTTCGATCTCGATCTCCTTGGCGACGCTCACGCCATCTTTGGTGATGGTCGGCGAGCCGAACTTCTTCTCCAGCACCACGTTGCGGCCCCGGGGGCCAAGGGTCACGCGCACGGCGTTGGCCACCGCGTTCACGCCGCGCTCCAGCGCACGACGGGCTTCTTCGTCAAATACGAGGATCTTTGCCATGGTTTACCTCCCCTTACTTCTCGATGACCGCGAGCAGGTCGCGCTCGGACAGGATGACGTACTCGTTGCCCTCGATCTCGATCTCGGTACCGCCGTACTTGGCGAAGACGACGATGTCGCCTTCCTTCACTTCCAGCGGAACGCGCTCGCCGTTTTCAAGCAGCTTGCCGCTACCCACGGCGATGACCTTGCCCTTCTGGGGCTTTTCCTTGGCGGTGTCGGGCAGAACGATGCCGCCCTTGGTAGTCACTTCTTCTTCGATGGGTTCGACCACGACCCGGTCTGCTAAGGGTTTGATCATGACCTTGACCTCCGTGCTCATGCGATTGCCTCCTTTCCCCTTTGACACTTAGGGGTCTAGAGTGTCAATCCACCGGTTATTATGCGGGGTGAAGCGTGGGCTGTCAAGACCAAACGAACGTCCTTCTATAAGGAAGTTGAGTGAATATTTATCAAACCGAGTGCTGCCGCAGCATCTCGTAGAGCACCAGCGCGGCGCTCACCGAGGCGTTGAGGCTGTCGACGCGCCCCTCCATCGGGATGCGCAGGCGCACGTCCGCGGCCTCGAGCCACCCCGCGGGCAGGCCCCGATCCTCGGCCCCCACCACCAGCGCGGTGGGGCGGGCGAGGTCGGCCTCCCAGTAGACCCGTTCGGCGGCCGGGCTCGTCGCCGCGAGCTGGAGCCCGCGCGCTATTAGCCAGCGGTGGGCCTCCTCGTGCCCCACCACTGCGAGCGGCAGTGCGAAGACCGCGCCGGTGCTGGCGCGGATGACGTTGGGGTTCTCCGGGTCCACCGCGTCGCCCACGATTAGCACCGCGTCGGTGCCGCTGGCGTCGGCGCTGCGCAGCATCGCTCCCAGGTTGCCCGGTTTTTCTATTTCCACGGCCACCAGCACCCGCCGGGGGCGTGCCGGCAGGTCTTCGAGGTGGCGTGCCGGACGTTCGAAGACGCCGATGAGCGCCGGCGGGTTCTCGCGGTAGCTGACCTTGCGCATGGCCGCTTCCGAAAGCTCGTAGACCGGCGCGCCCGCAAGCAGCTCCGCCGCTTCTGAGCCCGCCCGCTCGGGCCAGACCAGCCAGGCGCTGGGAACCACTCCCGCCGCCAGCGCCCGCGCCGCTTCGCGCGCCCCCTCGACCAGGAAGAGCCCCTGCTCACGCCGTCCGCGCCGGGTCTTGAGCTTGGCCCAACCCCTGACCCTTGGGTTACGGGCGCTGGTGATCCGCACGTGCCCATTGTATGCTCCGCTGTGGCCAAAGCCCCGGCAGGGGTTGGGTATGCTGGGATGAAAGACGAGGCAAGGGAGCGCTTATGCCGTCAGGAAAACGACTGCGCGTACTCGGGATGATCCTTGCGGGAGGGCAGGGAAGCCGCCTCTACCCCCTCACCGCCAAGCGGTCCAAGCCGGCGGTTCCCTTCGGGGCCAAGTACCGGATCATCGACTTCGTGCTCAACAACTTCATGAACTCCGGGATCTACTCGGTCTACATCCTCATTCAGTACAAGGCCCAGTCGCTCACCGAGCACGTGCAGCGTTACTGGCGCTTCGGGGCATTTCTGGATGACCACTTCATCATCCTGGTGCCGGCCCAGATGTACCGCTACGAGGAGCTGGGGCCGGTCTGGTACCGCGGCACCGCCGACGCCATCTATCAGAACCTGCACCTGGTCGACAACAACGACCCCGAGGTGGTGGCGGTCTTTGGCGGCGACCACATCTACAAGATGAACGTGCGCCACATGGTGGACTACCACCTGGACACCAGCGCCGACGTGACCATCGCCGCCTACACCGTGCCCATCGAGGAGGCGAGCCGCTTTGGCGTGATCCAGGTGGACGAGCGCTGGCGGATCGTGGACTTCCAGGAGAAGCCCGAGCACCCCAAACCCATCCCGGGGCGGCCGAACAAGGCGCTCGTTTCGATGGGAAACTACCTTTTTAAAAAGGATGTGCTGGTGGACCTGCTCGAGGAGGACGGGCGCAACCCCGACTCCTCGCACGACTTCGGCAAGGACGTGCTCCCGAAGGCGCTGGCTGACGGCTACCACCTGCAGGCCTACGACTTCCAGAACAACCCCGTCCCCGGCGCACACGGGCCCAACACTTACTGGCGCGACGTGGGCACGCTCGACTCCTACTTCGAGGCCAACATGGACCTGGTCTCGGTGGTGCCCCAGTTTGACCTTTTCAACCCCGAGTGGCCGCTGCGCACCGCCAATCTCTTCAGCCCGCCGGCCAAGTTCGTGCACGAGACCGGCGAGCGCATCGGCCAGGCCTTCAACAGCCTCCTCGCCGGCGGGGTGATCGTGAGTGGGGGGACGGTGCGCGAGTCCGTGCTCTTCCGGCGGGTGCGCGTCAACTCGTACAGTCTGGTGGAGAACGCCGTGCTCTTCGACGACGTGGAGGTGGGGCGACACGCCAAGATCAAGAACGCGGTCATCGACAAGAACGTAAGGGTGCCCGAAGGGGTGGAGATCGGGTACGATTTGGAAGCCGACCGCGCCCGAGGCCTTACGGTGACCCCCGGCGGGGTCGTGGTCATTCCCAAGGGGTATCGGTTCGACGTATGAAGAAGAAGGATTTCGGACACGCTTTTCTGGCTTATACCCGCCTCGATCCGGGGTCGCCCCTGCCGACGAACGGGCAACGTCTGCCCACGGCCAAGGTCTACGCCAGCCCGCTCGAGACGGTGGACCTGCCCGAGGCGCGCAAGAGCGGGGGGCCGCAGACCTGGCGTCTGATGGCCCAGCTGGCAGCCCAGGCGCCCGAGCTCGAGCTCACCCTGCAGCTCACCGACCTGGCCCAGATGCTGCTGCCGCTGTCCGACCGTGACGGCCGCCGTGGCTACCTCTCGGCGGCGGGCGCCTACCCGGTGGAGGCCTACCTGCTGGTCCGCCGCGTACAGGACACCTTCGACGGCGTCTACCACTACGCGGTCAAGGCCAATCAGCTGGAGCAGATCGCCCCGAGCCCCGATTGGGCGGCCTGGGAGGAGGCCTTGGGCGGGGCCGAGGGTGCGGACCGGGCGGGGGTCTACCTGGTGCTCACCGCCGTCCCCGCGCGCAGCGTGGCGCGCCTGGGCCCGCGTGGCTACCGCCAGGCGCTGCTGGAAGCGGGTAAGGCGGCCCACGCCGCCTTCACCGCCGCGGTGGCGCTGGGGCTCGCGGCCCGGGAGGCCGAGCTCTTCTACGACGAGCGGGTGGCGCGCATTCTCGGACTCCCTGACGGAGAGTACCCGGTCTCGGTCCTCATCGTCGGTCGCTGATGGAACCACAAGGCGTCTTCGTCTACGGCAGCCTGCTGCCCGGCGAGCGCAACCATGGCGTGGCGCGCGCGGCGGGCTTGCGGCGCCTGCGGCCCGCGAGGCTCGCGGACTTTCGCCTCTTTGCGCTGCCACAGGGCTACCCTGCGGCCGTGGCCGGGCGCGGGGTGGTGGAGGGGGCGTTCTTCGAGTTCTACGACCTGGCGCGTGCCTTGAGGTTCCTCGACGCCTTCGAGGAAGGCGAGATCTACCGCCGGCGCGCGGTGCGGGTGTGGACTCCGGACGGGCCGGAGGTGGCCTGGGCCTACCTCGCGCCGGCCACGGCGGTGGCACGCCGGGGCGGCGTGCCCTGGCCTAGCTCGCGCTGGCGGGGGTCGCGCGCCGGCTAGGGCGGCCGGCCTGCCAGCGCCGTGCCTTGCGCGCGCGCGGGCGCTCGGCGCGGTAGACCGCCAGGGCCGCGAGCGCGCCCTCGAGCCGGCGGCGCTCGGGATGCCCTGCCCGTTCGAGGCGGGCGAGGGCGGCGCGGAGCTCGCGCTCGAGCGCGTCGAGCCCGCGGATGCCGACGCGGTTCTCCACCTCGATGAACAGGTTGAGGGTCTCGGCGGCGAGGGCGCGGGCGGGGGTGCGGAAGAGGCGCTGGATCTGTTTCATGCCACAAACCTCCTGTTGTTATGATGGTAACATAACGCTATGTTGATTGACAAGTAAGAGCGGTTCTTTACGTCTTGACCGTAGCACTTTCCAGAAGGTAACCTTACCCTAAGGAGGTGCCATGACTCTGGCGGAACGCTTTCGCGAGCTGCGCAAAGAGCGGGATTGGCGGCTAAAAGACGTCGCCGAGGCGACGGGGCTCTCGATCCCCTACCTCTCCGACCTCGAGCGCGACCGCACGAACCCCAGCCTGGAGACGCTGCGCACCCTGGCCGAGGCTTACGGCATGACCGTACACGACCTCATGGCCCCGGTCGATTTCTACGGTGAGCGCACCCCGGCCGCGCTGCCGCGCGGGCTGGCGGAGCTTCTGGAAGACCCGGTGCTGGGCGCGGAGATCACGTCGGACTGGGTGGAGACGCTGGCCCGCATCGAGTTGCGTGGCAAGCGGCCCGAGAACAAGCGGGACTGGTACGAGATCTACCTGCATCTCCGGCGCGTGCTCGAGGGCTGAGATGACGGCGGCCGAGCGCTGGAGGCTGCGTGCCTCGCTCGAGGAGCGGGTGCGCGAGCTGGCCGCTGCCTACCGCCATGCGCACGCTCCCCTCACCCCGGACCGGCTCGTCGGCGGCATCGGCTACCGCTGGCGCGCCGCCGCGCTGGCGGGGCGCGACGGGCTCTTGGAGCGACGCAGCCGCACCGTGGTCGTGGCCGCGGACCAGGCGGCGGCGCGCCGCCGCTTCACCCTGGCCCACGAGGTGATGCACCACCTCATCGAACAGGACGGCGAGCTGCTTTCCGACCTGCACGAGGCCTACGAGGGAGCGGCGCTCGAGCGGGCGCTCGAACGCCTGTGCAACCTGGGCGCGGCGGAGATGCTCCTGCCCGCGAGCGCGGTGCGGCGCGCGCTGGTGGAGGCGGGGCCCAACCCGCGCCTCATCTGGGAGCTGGCCGAACGCCACGGGGTGAGCGAGGCCGTGGCGGGTATCGCCCTCGCGGGCGCGCTCGGGCCCCGCGCGCTCGCGGCGGTCTGGGGTGGGCGGCCGCTCGTGCTCTACCACGGCCACGGCCCCGGCGCGCCGGCGCGCGGCAGCGTGCTGCCAGACGACCACCTGCTGGCCCAGGTGCGCGCCAGCGGCCTGCCCCACCGGGGTCCCCTGCGCCTGCCATCGGGTGCGCACGCTCCTTCGGCCTGGGCGCGCGCGCGGGCGGGGCGGGTCTACCTGCTGGCGCCGGAGGTGGAGGGTGGTGGCTGAGGCGGGGCCCGAGATCAAGCCCCGGCCGGTCGAGGAGTTCCTCAACCGCGCGCTCTGGCGGCCGCTGGCTCACCTGCTGGTGCGGCTGCTGCGACCGCTGCCGCTGCGGCCCGAGGCGCTGGTGCTCCTGCACGGGGTGCTGGGGCTTGCTGCCGTGGTGCTGCTCGCCCGTGGCGCCGACGCGCTGGCGGCGGCGCTTTTACTGACCGTGATCGTGCTCGACAACGCCGACGGCCAGCTAGCTCGGGCTCGAGGGCAGGTGAGCCTGCTGGGTCGCTACCTCGACAGCGAGGTGGACCTGGTGGTGCATGCCGCGCTCTTTTATGCCCTTTACCTGCGGAGCGGAGATGCGCTGGCGGCGGTTTTTGCCTTCGCCGTAATGACCGCGGTCCTCTCACTCGACTTCAACCTGGGCGAGCTCGCGGCCGGACGCGCGTCGGCGGCCGAGCCCGCGCCGCGGCCGGGGTCGGAGGCCTGGCTGGCGGCGGTCTACCGCCTCGTCTTCGGCTGGCAGGACCGGCTGGTGCGCCGCGTCGAGCGCGGCCTGGGCCCGCCGCCCGAGGCGGTGCTCTCGGTGCTGGCCAACCTGGGGCGCGGCACTCAGCTCACCGTTCTGGCCGTCTACGCGTTGCTGGGAAGGCCCGAGGCCTTTTTGCGCTTTCAGGAAATCACCTTCTTTTACGTCCTGGTGGTCTACACTGTTCGCATATGGCACGCCACCCGATCCCCACGGTAGGTGCGCTCGTGCGCGGCCCCAGCGGGCGCGTGCTGGTGGTGCGCACGACTAAGTGGCGGGGGCGCTGGGGCGTCCCCGGGGGCAAGGTGGAGTGGGGGGAGCGGCTCGTGGACGCGCTGTTGCGCGAGTTTCACGAGGAGGTGGGGCTCGCGCTCGAGCACGTGGAGTGGGCGCTCTTCCAGGAGGCGGTCTTTCCGCCCGATTTCCACGAACCCATGCACTTCTTGATGTTCAACTACTTCGCTGAGAGCCCGACCGAGGAAGTCGTTCCCAGCGAGGAAATCGTCGAGTGGGCCTGGGTGCCGCCGCGTGAGGCGCTGGACTATCCGCTCAACGTACACACCACGCCGCTGGTGGAGCGCTATCTGGAGGTAAAGGGTGGCTAGGGCGGCGCTGGTGACCGGGGCGGCGCGAGGCATTGGCCGGGCGGTGGCGCTGGGCCTGGCCGAGCGCGGTTTCGACGTGGCGGTGCACTACCGCTCGAGCCGCGCGGAGGCCCGCGAGGTCGCCGCGACGGTGCGCCGAATCGGTCGCCGTGCGGTGATGGTGCAGGCCGACCTCACCGACCCCGCGCAGGCGCGGAAGGCGGTGGAGGCCACTGCGCGCGGGCTGGGCGGGCTGGCGGTGGTCGTCAACAACGTGGGCGACTACCTCTTCAAGCCCATCGAGGAGGTGGAGCCGGAGGAGTGGCGGGCGGTGCTCGCCTCAAACCTCGACACCGCCTTTTTCGTGACCCAGGCGGCGCTGCCGTACCTGCTCGCGGAGGGCTGGGGGCGGGTTCTCTTTCTGGGCTACGCGGGCGCGGGGCAGCTGGCGGCCAAGCCGCAGATCGCGCCCTATTTCATCGCCAAGACCGGCGTGGTGCTCTACGCCAAGGCGCTCGCCGCACGGCTCGCGCCCCACGGGGTTACCGTCAACGTGGTGGCCCCCGGCGTGGCCGAGAACTCGGTGACCCAGCCGGTCAGGGAGATTCCCATGGGGCGGGTCGCCCGCCTGGATGAGTTGGTGGAAGCGGTGGGGTACTTCGTCAGTCCGGCGACCGACTACGTGACCGGGCAGGTGCTTGAGGTCGCGGGAGGCTGGAACGTTTAGGGAGCCACCATGAAGAAGCGCGTGGAACTGGAAGATACCGGCATGACCTTCGAAACCGGCTACGATCTCGACGCCATGGCGCGCAAGGCGCGGGCGTGGCTCGAGCTCATCGGCGAGGACCCGGAGCGCGAGGGGCTCATCGACACCCCGGGGCGCGTGGCCCGGGCCTGGGCCTTTCTGACCCGGGGCTATCAGCAGAGCCTCGAAGAAGTAATCAACGATGCGGTCTTCGAAGCCGAGGGCTCGGAGATGGTGGTGGTGAAGGGCATCGAGTTCTACTCGATGTGTGAGCACCACCTGCTGCCTTTCTTCGGCCAGGTGCATATCGGCTACATCCCGAACGGTAAGATCCTGGGGTTGTCCAAGTTCGCCCGCATTGCCGAGATGTTTTCCCGCCGACTGCAGCTGCAGGAGCGGCTGGCCACCCAGATCGCCGACGCGATCGTGGAGGTGCTCGAGCCTCAAGGCGTGGGCGTGGTCATCGAGGGTACCCACTTGTGCATGATGATGCGCGGGGTGGAGAAACAGCAGTCCACCACCGTCACCTCGGCGATGCGCGGCGTGTTCAAGGAAGACATTAGGACGCGTGAAGAGTTCCTGTCTTTGATTCGCTGATTGCGGGTCTCGTTGCTTCGAGCGCTCACGCCGCCTCTCCGCTGGAGTTGGAAGCGTAGGCGGCCAGGCGCGGTTGCGCCGCGATCTCCGGCGTGCGGCCCGCATGGACCAGGCTACCGCCCGCTGCCAAAACAAGACGGTGCGCTTGGGTGAGGAGGTGTGGCTCGACCTCCGTGGGGTTAAGGGGTGTGACTGGCGCCCTACACCGAGCGGTTCGCCTGTGTGCGCAACGGGCTCTCCCGCCAGGAGGGGGTGCCGCCGCTCCCAGCGATCGTGCGCATGCACACGCGGTTGAGAGAGCGTGCTGGGGTGGGGCTGGTGTCGCTGGCCCTCGAGCCCCTAGCCCGCGAGGTGGGCGAGGCCGTGGGCGCGGACGCCATCACTGCCAAAAAGACGCTCAACACCGTGGCGG
>Ga0256833_1001338_pt1 | contig 18224 bp, 18 predicted proteins | sample 356284metaG_FD_190535 | JGI IMG/M metagenome (GOLD analysis project Ga0256833, IMG submission 190535) | Hydrothermal vent microbial communities from Mid Atlantic Ridge, Atlantic Ocean - 356-284 | ecosystem: Environmental > Aquatic > Marine > Hydrothermal vents | place: Atlantic Ocean: Mid... | reverse complement strand
TGTGTTTACTATATGAAATCCAAAACTGTTTTGTCCGAAAGTATTACTTAAATCCGAATTCCAATCCCCGAGTTTTCCTTTTATTCCAAATGCAATAGATTTATCCAGAATATTCGATTCTATATGTGGTAAAAAACCATTCATAAATGCAGGAGTATTAGCTCTTCCATCGGTGTAGGCAGGTCTTCTATAAAATCCTGCCGCTAAACCGTTTCTGTATCCGATTCCTCCAAAAGCATAAAACTCCGATTTTTCTCCTGTAGGAACAGCCATATTCCAAAAGAATTTAGCTCCTCTTAGTTTTGCTTGCCCTGTTTTCATTCTGAAATCTTCTCTGGACATATTTCTTGCCGCCAATTCATTATCAGTTATGTCGTCATTTAATAGATCAACTAATTCCGGCATTGTAGTAGCATTGGCTATGGAGCTTTTCATATCGGTATCGAAAAAGCTTACTTGTTGGGCATATTGCTTTATCGCATCCATATCATATTGCAATTTGCTAAGATCATAACCATCCTGATTAGCTAGCCTTTCAACAGCATTGTAACCGAGGAAAATAGATTTACCCATAGGTTTGTTTCTCGTAGCTGCGTTTCTTGTATTGAAAGAACCTGTCAAATTGATAAATCCACCCTTATCTCCCAATGGAAGACCGTAATTAACATCAAGTTGAAGTTTCTCTCCATCCATTCCTCCATCAAAATTGTTGCTGTTTTTACTCATTTGAGCACCCGTAGTAAGAGAAGTTGTCAATTGATTTGCATTTTTCTTCAATACTATATTTATTACACCCGCCATAGCATCCGAACCATATTGAGCTGCAGCACCGTCACGTAAAACTTCAATTCTTTCAATTGCAGCTGTCGGAATAGCATTCATATCAGTTCCTACACTACCTGAACCAACAGTTCCGTTTACATTAACAAGAGAAGAATTATGTCTTCTTTTTCCATTGATTAAAACCAAAACCTGATCCGGACCTAGACCCCTTAGAGATGCAGGGTCAATATGGTCTGTTCCGTCAGCAACAGTTTGAGTATTGGAAGAAAAAGAAGGGGCAACATAGTTTAATATCTGATTAACATCTGTTTGAGGTCCGAGGTTTGTTAATTTTTTCATATCAATCACATCAACTGGAACCGGAGTTTGAGTTGCGGTTCTGTTTGCATTTCTTGATCCGATTACAACTACCTCACTTAATCCGATACCTTCACTGAGTTTAAAATCCAAAGTGTAAGTTTTACCGGCGGTTACCGTCAACTCTTTGGAATCGGAATTATAACCCACATACGATGCTTCCAATTTGTAAGTACCGGGATCCAATTCTAACATATAATTCCCTTCAAAGTCCGTAATAGTTCCCTGATTAGTTCCCATTACTTTTACTGTAGCACTTACAAGCCCCCCTGTTTCATCTGAAATATTACCTTTAACAATTGCTTTTTGAGCATTTAGTGTTATTACCGTGATTAATAAAACAAGGGTAACAGAAATTCTGTATAAAATTTTTCTTTTCATAATTTTATAGTTTTAGTTAAAAAATCTAATAATAAAATAATTGTGATATGTTCGTTTTGTTCAGTGTTTTGATTATGTAGATTTATGTAAAAATATAATCAAAAATCAATATAAATTCACAATACATGTTTTGCAAATATAATAAAACAATTTTAATTTCCAAATTATTCGCATAATTAATATAATTAACCGGAAAGAAATTATTTGCCATATATTAATTTAAATAAATGCCGGTATTAAAAATATGATATATAAAAATAGTCGTAAGTAGCTGTTTTTCTATGATTTATATTAAAATTATTTTAAACGTAGATTTGGTAAAATTTTGAAATAATTAATTGAATATTTTTTTTCAACAAACTATTCTTCTACAATCAAAATAAAGTTAATTTATTAATTTGGTTAATAATTTTGAACCGGTTTAGACAAACAATAATAAGAGAATTAATATCGATAACCGGTATGATAATCTGTGTCGATGCCAACATAAGAATTAAATATATAGATATGGTGAGTATTTTTAACGAAGAAATCGGAAAAATAAAATGATTTAATGGACAATTTTGTATCGTTTAATGGTATTAAATAAACGTAATCACGGATTATTGAAAAAGCCTTACAGAGTAAAAAGATACGTTTTGCCATTTCAAACATGCAATGCTTGTCCACATAAAATGAAATGTGCCGGAGAGGCAAATATCACAAAAAGCAAAGGAAGATACATCGAAAGAAGCAAATATCAAGATTATGTCGACAAGAATACAGAAAGGGTAAAAAACAACAAGGAATTGTATCGGAAACGCCAAGCAATAGTAGAACATCCTTATGGGACAATAAAGCGGCAATGGGGGTTCAATTACATACTAACAAAGAAAACAATGCAACGTGCTAATGCTGATGTAAGTTTTATGTTTATTGCATGCAATCTTAAACAAATAATGAATAAACACTACCCATAACAACTAAGCATTCGACCTTCCGATAGACTATAAGGTTGAATGCTTTGTTGACTAATCCAGTGCTTATCAATATTAGCGCACATTTTAAGCCTTTATTACGATTTTATTTTAGATTTTTAAATAAAATAAAAAAGTCAATTGTTCCTTTTTTTTATTATTTTTCTTAATTCTTCCCATTTTGGATCATCTTTAAGTGGATTCAATCCGAATATGGAAACTCCTGAAGCACCGTTTTTAAATGAAATATTTATAGCTTTAGTGATATCTCCCGGATTTTTGAAAGAAGGAGCAAAAATTCCGGCTATTATTTTAGTTTCCGGTAAAGCTGTCTCAGTATCTGTTTTTACCATTTTGCCAATCCATGTAATATCCGCATTATAAAAATTGTGATAAAGCATTGGAAAAGCAAAATCCAATGGCCATTTGCCCCAGTCCTGATATACCATTTTTGATGACATGGCAGGAGTGGGAAATACAGCTGCCGAAAGTTTTTTATTATATTTTTTTACTAATGTATCTATTTGATAAACCAATTCCGTAACCTGCTCTAAACGAAAAGTATTCCATTGTTTATCAAATTCTGGATTATCGATATTCAATGGATCTATTCCGTATTTTTTCATATATTTACTCCTTATGTACGGATGATAGCCATAATCAAATTGCGGATAAACTTTATCCTGAACAACATCGTATTTTTTCCACAAACCAATAGGTAAAATCGCATCTACATATCGTACATAATCCAAATGAATTCCTCTAAGGTTTTTTATTTTGCATAATGATTTTATTTTTTCTTTTAGGCTATCTCTCACTTCCGGTATTGCCGGACATAAAAATTTGTAATAATCAACATAAGCTTTTTGTTCATTAAGAGATTTTCCAAGCCGGTTTACACTTAACCATTGCGGGTGGTTTTTAGCCAAATCTCTTCTGTTCATCGTAATAAACCATGCATGAATATTTATATCATATCTACTGGCTTTGTCAATTATTTTTTCCAACCCGGTGGAATCCGCATTTACGAGAATATTGCGTATACCTGTATCTTTGATTTTTTTTATTGCTATGTCAATATCCGCATCGGAATAATTGCTTGGCATTGTAAACCAAAGCCAAAAAGAAGTTTTATTAACTGAATCTGATTTTTGACATGAGAAAATAAAAATAAAAATAATTCCAAATAAGTATTTTTTCATCTGTTTAAAATTTTTTGTTTGCAAAAATTTACAAAAAATTTATAATACATTCAGGAACTCACATAAATTTTTTTAATCATAATTTTGTGTGTATTTTATGATTAATAAAATTCATGTTCGTTTCATTAGTTTTAATATGTTTCGTAACTAAGTGGATAAATTATTTAAAAATCAAATACCCCCATTTATCAGGTCTATGCATATCTATTACCCCTATCGGTGACCATACCCAATTATATTCGGGTTTATTCAATTTATAATATTTATTGTTTTTTATTTTGGTATCCCAATTTACCCTTGAAAAATTGATTTTCCAAATATCACCTGTGTTTGGAGTTTTTCTGTTTTTCAGAGTTTTACATAATATTTTAAAAGGAATAGCCATTTCAACATACCATTTTTTATCCAAATCACTTGGATTATTAAGTGTTCCTTCAATATAAATTCCGGATTTTAATCCTGAAATATCCATTGAAAGCAAATATTTCCCTCCTTGATAATAAGGTTTTGTCATCAGCAAATCCATAATGGTATTTAAAGCATTAACTTCTATCTCATAATATAAAATCCCATCTCTATCAGGATCAATAAAAATTTCAAAATCATTGTCTTTGTAAATAATATCATCTCTTGATCTTAATGTTGCCCAAATATGTGGTTCTGAAATTTCAGCCCCTACAAACAAGTAATCATTATCATACATCATTTTCATCCTTGTATTATATTTAGGAGTTAAATTACTATTACCGGATATATCGACAAAATTTTCAGACCAAGGAGTGTTTTTCCATGCATTTTCAGTTAGTTTACCATTGATATTTATCGAGTCATACGTTATATGACAATAATACTTCAATGGCTGTGAATATAGCCTGAAAGTTGATATAATTAATAATAAAAAAAGCAATAATCTCATAAAAAGATTTCAAAAAAGTAAAACACTTTCATTTATATGTCAAAAGCACTTTATAGACAGACACAAAATAAATCAATCTTCTTCAGAATATAATTTATCTAATTTCTTAATGATTTTTTTTGCCTTTTTGTAATCTGCTTTTTTAACCTGAAGACTTATCGTACCTGCACCTATTGGAAATAAAGACGAGGATATGGCATTTGTAATAATACTGGGGATTCCTTCCTCTTCCAATTTATGATGATAAAGCCTGGCTTTAATTTCATTTGCAAATTGTTTTACAGTTATAATTTTCATAGTTAATATTATTTTATAATTCTTTCCAATATTTTTTCACTTGCATCTTCCAATAATTCAAAAACCTCTTGAAATTTTCCATCATAATAAGGATCATGAACATCCATATTTACTCCGGGAAAAGCCATATTCATAAAAAGTTTGATTTTCTTTCTATCTTTTTCATCTCTAGCCAAATTCAATAAATCGGAATAATTTGATTTATCCATTGTCAATATTATATCAAACTCATCAAAATCGCTTATGTCAAATTGTCTTGCCTTTAAATTGCTAATATCAATGCCGTTTTCAAATGCAACATTTATCCCTCTGCTATCGGGTGGTTCGTCAATATGCCAATCACTGGTACCGGCAGAATCCACTTTAAGATCAAAATTCATTAACTTCGCTTTATTTCTTAAAATCCCTTCAGCTAAGGGGGACCGGCAAATATTACCTAAACAAACTAACAGTATCTGCATGAATATAACAATTTCATAAATTAACTATTCCTGTAATTATCAAATATAAAAAAAACTAATAATCAAAATGATACTACAGGAATAATTATTAAAAATCAAATTTAATAGAAAAATGTGTTTATTCAAAGAAATAGGAATATTTATTTAAAAACATTACCTTCGCATATTATATTTAATATAATTACTCAAGTAAAGCGCATTTAAGATAAAAATTTATTTTCTATGAGATATGCCGTAAGAATAGCTTATAAAGGAACTTCCTTTTCGGGGTGGCAAAGTCAAAAAAATGCTTATACCGTACAGGAAGCAATAGAAAAAGTGATGGCATTAAGATATAGGCAGCATATTCCTATAACCGGATGTTGTAGAACTGACAAAGGAGTTCATGCATTTGATTCCGTTTTTCATTTTGATAATGATGAAAATATTATTGAAAACTTTACTTACAGTTTAAATAAAATGCTTCCGACGGATATAGTTCTAAAAAATATTAAAATTGTTTCAACTGATTTTCATGCTAGATTTGATGCTATTTCAAGATCATATATTTATCGAATTCATACATTTAAAAATCCATTCAAACAGGATTTAAGTTTTTATTATCCATTGATATTGAAGGCTGATTTTGATAAAATGCAAGAAGTCGCAAATCTTTTATTGGATTATAATGAATTTTCACCTTTTTGTAAAACGAATACCGATGTGAAAACTATGAAATGTTCGTTGAAAGGATGTCGCTGGATAAATAATGAAAATGGAAATTTCGAATTTCATATAAAATCAGACAGGTTTCTTCGTGGAATGGTAAGAATGATTGTAGGAGCTTGTATAAATGCAGGATTAGAAAAAATTTCAATAAAGGAAATCCGTAATTCAATGAACAAACAGATAAGACTTAAAACGGATTGGAGTGTTCCCGCTCATGGTCTTTATTTAAATAATGTCAAATATTTAACCTTGGATTAAAAATAATGCCTATTTTTGTTTTATGGTAACTGCTCAGCAAGAGTGCTTTTTCAGATAAAATGATTCTACCCGGGTAGTTACGTTTTATGAAAATACGGTTTTATCAATAATTAAACAAAAAATGAAAGAAGAAAAACGAATCAATAAAGAGGAATCAATAATCACTGCTGCAGAAAAAGTTTTCAATAAAGTTGGGTATAAAAATGCAAAGATGGAGGAAGTTGCCAAATTAGCAGGAATTACAAAAGTAACTCTTTATACTTACTTTCAAAGCAAAGAAAATCTGTATATGGCTTTAACATACCGGGGGTTTCAAAAGTTGCTCAACGGATATTATCAAATAATAGATAAATACAAAAATGAACCCGGATTGATTTCATCATTAGCTCTTTTAAATAAATTTATGGATTTTTCTACTGAAAATTTTGTTTATAATGAGGCGTTGTTGAATTATTTTTCAACTATACGTTCGGCTGATGAAAATAAACTTACGGATGCTTTGAAGGAGAGTATCTATTTTAAAAAAATGCAGGATATACATAATCTGATTTTTAAATTATCAGCAAAGGAAATATTAAGAGGAAAATCAGATGGTAGTATTATCAATAGTTTTGACCCGATGTTTTTATCTCTTCATGCCTGGACCATGATTATTGGATATTCAAAGGTTTTGGCTGCTTCGGGAAATGAAGATACAACTATCTTTCATATAAAAATGAAGGATTTGAAAAATTTGATTTTGCAAACAGCAAAAATAGTTTTGATAAACAATATTGATATTGAGGAAAATTTATTTGAGCTATAAAGTAGGATATGGATATACACAATTTACGAAGAAACTATGGTAGAAGCAGTTTAAATATTAAAGATCTGGATATAAATCCGGTAAAACAATTTGATAAATGGTTTAAAATTGCTCTTAAAGAAATATCTCCGGATCCCAATTCCATGGCATTGGCAACGGCCGGAAATGATTGTCAACCTTCATTGAGAACGGTTTTGTTAAAATATTATGATGAAGATGGTTTTGTATTTTTCACCAACTATAATAGCAAAAAGGCAAAACAGATTTCGGAAAATTCAAAAGTTTCCTTGCTTTTCACTTGGTTGATATTGGAACGTCAGGTTATTATTGAAGGGAAAGCGGAAAAAATCTCTAAAGCCGAATCTTTAAAATATTTTTCTTCCAGACCTTTCGGTAGTCAACTTGGTGCCTGGGTAAGTCCTCAAAGCAGTATTATATCATCCAAATCCATTTTGCTTTCCAAACTGGAGCAAATGAAACAAAAATTCAAAAACGGAAAAATTCCATTACCTGACTTCTGGGGTGGTTATCGTGTTGTGCCTAAAAAGATAGAATTTTGGCAGGGGGGTGAAAACAGATTACACGACAGGTTTTTATATGAAAAAAATGAAAACGGAGAATGGGAGATACATAGATTAGCACCATAAAATAAAAATTTTAAACAGATGAAACGAACATAAATTTTATTAATCATAAATTACTCAGAAAATGATTAAAAAAATTTTTGAGAGTTCCTGAATGTATTATAAATTTTTATTACTTTTTTAAATAAAAATTTTAAACAGATGAAAATATTGGGCATTATGTCGGGAAGTTCTCTCGATGGAATTGATATGGCACTTTGTGAATTTGATAAGGAGGAGACAGGCATTAAATGGAAAATACTAAAAGCGGGTATTATTGATTATCCGAAAGAATGGAAACAAAAATTACGATTTCTGCCGAAAAGTACTGCAAGGGAAATAACATTAGCAGATTATCATTTAGGTTATTTATTTGGAAAGGAAGCCAAAAGATTTCTTCATAATGAAAAAGTAGATTTTATTGCTTCACATGGTCATACTGTATTTCACGAACCACAAAACATGATGACTCTTCAAATTGGAAACGGATCGGCTATCGCTGCTGTTTCCGGCATTTCTACAATTTATGATTTTCGCTCTATGGATATTGGATTCGGCGGTCAGGGTGCACCGGTAGTACCTATCGCAGACAAGGATCTTTTTCCTGAATATAGTGCATTGGTTAATATCGGCGGGATATTAAATATCAGTATAAAAAAATCAGATAAAATATTTGCTTATGATATCAGTCCGGCTAATCAATTATTGAATTTTTTAGCCCAAAAAACAGGAAAAGACTATGATAAAGACGGAGAAATAGCATCAAAAGGAAAAGTCAGTAACGATTTACTTAAAAAACTATTATCATTTGACTATTTCAACAGGGAATATCCAAAATCCCTCGATAATAATTTTATCAAAAAGAATTTTATCCCGATTTTGGAAAATGATAATAACAGTATTGAAGACCAAATGGCAACTTCTGTGGAATTAATAGCAAAAACACTTGCTGATGAATTGAAAAAAGAATTAAATGTCGATTTTGACCGGCAAGTATTAATAACAGGAGGAGGCGCTAAAAACAATTTTTTAATAAAAAGAATGGCTGCATTATCGCAAGGAATAAAAATTGTTGTACCGGATGATTTGATTATTAATTTTAAAGAAGCCCTAATGATTGCATATATGGGCTATTTACGAATTAATAAAAAAAATAATGTATTACGGTCCGTAACCGGTGCATCAAAGGACTCTATAGGTGGGGCAGTCTGCATAGTATGATTTTACATCTTATGTCTTTCCCAATAATTTTGTGATTCTATTTCATCCAGAATCTGAAGATAATTGATATATCTCAATTCGGATATTTCTCCTTTATCAATAGCATCTTTTACGGCACACCCCGGTTCGTTTCTATGAGTACAATTGGAATATTTACAATTTTTTGATTTTACAAAAAATTCTCTAAAATTATGAGCTACATCCAAAACTTCAAGATTATTAAAACTTAGGTTTTTTATACCGGGTGTATCAATAATCTTTCCACCAACATCAAGGTCAAACATTTCTGCAAAAGTAGTTGTATGTTGTCCTTTTCCGGTATATTTACTCAGTTCATTAATTCTTAGATTCAAATCAGGTTGTATTTTATTTATCAATGTTGACTTGCCGACGCCGGATTGCCCTGCAATCAGGCTGGTTTTATTTTGTAGAGTTTTTATCAACTCTTCAATACCAACTCCTGAAACGGCAGAAGTCAAAATACAAGAATAACCTATTTTTGTATAAATATCTTTTAAATATTCGTAAACCCCTATATCTCCATTATTATAAAGATCGTATTTATTGAAAATTATTACTACCGGAATATTATACGGCTCTGTCATTAATAAAAACCTGTCGATAAACCCTTGTTTCAACTTTGGATAATTGATGGTAATATTGAGTATGGCTTGATCAATGTTACTGGCTATTAAATGCAAATAGTGTTTTTTACGGGGCGATTGCCTGACTACATAGTTTTTTCTAGGGTGAATATTTGTGATAACTCCGGTTTTTTCTTCAACGTCTTCTATATAAATATCAACAATATCACCAACAGCAACCGGATTGGTGAGTTTCATTCCCTGCAAGCGAAATTTACCGGTTATTCTGCATTTCACAATATCTTTGCCTGTTTCTACTTCATACCAGGAACCTGTGGATTTTTTCACCAAACCTTTTTTGTTCAAAATATTAACTTTATTTATTTAATGAATGAATCGCATCCGATAATTCCGGTAATAAGTCCGGATTTTTTTCAATTGCATCTCCCACCACAATCAAATTTGCACCGGATTTAGCATTTTCATAGGCTTTTTCCGGTGTATTTATACCTCCGCCTACAATTAATGGTATTTCGATAGTATTTGATACCGCTTCTATCATTTCGATACTCACAGGGTTTTGTGCTCCACTTCCGGCATCCATGAAAATCAATTTTAAACCCAGAAATTGTCCCGCCAATGCCGTACTGGCAGCTATATCCGGTTTGTTGGCAGGTATTGGTTTTGTATTGCTCATATATGTAACTGTAGTCGGTACTCCTCCGTCAATAAGCATATATCCCGTCGACATTATTTCCAACGGACTTAGTCTAAGATACGGAGCAACTACAACATGATTTCCTATCAATAATTCTGCATTTCTACCTGAGATGAGTGATAAAAACAATAAAGCATCAGCTTTATAACTAAGTTGAAATGAATTGCCCGGAAATAAAATCATAGGAATGTCGCATAAGTTTTTTATGGATTCCAGTGTTTTGTCCAGCATATCCGTTACTATCAAACTACCACCAATAAAAAAATAATCCACATCGGATTCAATGGCAAGCTCAAGGGTTTTATGAAATTGTTTAAGACGTATCTTATCAGGGTCAAGTAAAACGGCAAATTTTTTATCTCCATTTTCTTTTGCCTTCACCAAGTCCAAATAAATTTTATTTAACATCAGATACTTTTTGACAAATGTACATTTTTTTTTTGATCTCACATAAATTTAATGAAAATTGAAAATTCAAAACAACTTACAATTTGTGAATTAAGGTGATCCCAACTTCAGTCAACAGTAATTCATATTTTATAATTCACCATTAATTTCAGAACAACTGACTTCTAAAAAAAATAATTTTATTAACAACTTGAACATGAGACAAATAATTGAGAATTGAGAATTGAAAATTGAGAATGACAAAAGAGAAATTTAATTATGAATGGTGAATGGTAAATTATAAGTTAAAAAGCCGGCTTTGAAGTCATGCTATCTCATGTTTTCAAGTCCTACCTGCAATTTTCGAAAAAAGAATTTAAAGCGGGTCATTGCATATTGGTAATTAATATGAAATAGTCCAAGATAAATCTTAATATTTTATGTATATTTGGGTTTTGTTATGAAATTAAATATTTTAAAGTGAGAGTTGTAGTCCAAAGATGTAAAAAAGCAAATTTATTTATCAATAATAAAAAATATTCTTCAATTGGAAAAGGATTATTGGTATTATTGGGAATTACTCATGATGATACACTGTCCGATATAGACTGGCTAAGCTCAAAAATATCCGGATTACGCATATTTAATGATAAAGATGGTAAAATGAACCTTTCCGTTCGAGATATTCAGGGTGAAATAATGGTAGTAAGTCAATTTACCTTATATGCCTCGACAAAGAAAGGGAAAAGGCCCTCGTATATAAAATCGGCACCTCCAGGTGTTGCCATTCCCTTGTATGAAAAATTTATTGAATCCTTAAAAAATATTTCCGGCTTAGTTGTAGCCACAGGTGAATTTGGAGCGTATATGGAAATTGATTTTGTAAATGATGGTCCGGTGACCATAATAATTGATTCAAAAAATAAAGAATAAATGGAAATAAAAACATTACAAAAAACCGTTGATAACTGGATAAATACGTATGGAGTCAGATATTTTGATGAAATGACCAATCTGGCTCTATTGATGGAAGAAACAGGAGAATTGGCCAGGTTATTGGCCAGAAAATACGGAGAACAAAGTTTTAAAAACCCTGTCCCGGATACAAAATTAAAGAAAATGATTGCCGATGAGATTGGAGATATTCTTTTTGTATTGACTTGCCTGGCTAATCAGATGAATATAGATCTTGAAACGACAATTGAACACAACTTCAATAAAAAAACGGAAAGGGACAATATCAGGCATAAAAATAATCCAAAACTATTGTAATTTTATTTAGATGTTCGTCCGGTTTTTTAAAGACTATTAATTATTTTTATAAAAAATTATAAATTTATTTTATATTTGCATATTACTCTTTTGTTGTAACTATTCCGATTGAATAGTTTTGAATAAAAAATTTGAAACCTCTCTAATTGGAGTATTAACTTTTATTTTTATCAAAACAATTTTATTATGGACAAAAATAAAAAAAAGTTTACAAAAGCGATTTATGAAAAAGAATTGATGAAATTGCAAATTGAACTCGTGAAACTTCAAGAATGGATTAAGCAGGAAAAATTGAGGGTAGTCGTTGTCTTTGAAGGTCGTGATGCTGCTGGAAAAGGTGGAACAATTAAAAGAATTACTCAAACATTAAATCCAAGGATTTGTCGTGTAGTTGCCCTTGCTACTCCTACGGAAAGAGAGAAAACTCAATGGTATTTTCAAAGATATGTCGCTCATTTGCCTGCTGCCGGAGAGATGGTTTTATTTGACAGGAGCTGGTACAATAGAGCGGGCGTAGAAAGAGTAATGGGATTCTGTACGGATGAAGAATATTGGGATTTTCTCAGAGCATGTCCTAAATTTGAAAATATGCTTATACATTCAGGAATCATACTTATTAAATATTGGTTTTCGGTTAGTGAGGAAGAACAGGAAAAACGTTTTCAAAGTCGCTTAAAAGATCCTACAAAAAGATGGAAACTTAGTCCTATGGATGTTGAATCCAGAAACAGATGGATAGATTATTCAAAAGCTAAAGATGAAATGTTTACATATACCGATACAAAATTGTCACCCTGGTATGTAGTAAATGCAGATAATAAGAAAAAAGCAAGATTAAATTGTATTTCTCACTTGTTGAGTAAAATACCTTATAAAGAAATAGATTACGGATTGAAAGAATTGCCTCCGAGAAAAAAAACAAGGGGATACGTCAGAGTGCCAAAAGAATTACAAAATTTTATTCCCGAGATATACTAATTCCATTTAATAAAGAAAGATATTTAAATTTGATATTTTTTAGTATATTTTATCTTTTTACCGGTTTAATATGATATTTCTGTCATTTTATATAACTAATATTGGAATATTTGCGTTAATTTTATAAATTTGTCATAAAGTATATTTTTAATGAATCAATTCCAATTTAAATCATATAATAAAGGTAATAGCTGGCTTGGGGTTATTATTATTATAGCAATTATATTTTTTATATTTTTCATAATTCAAAATTTATATAAGCTTTTTGCCGTTCTGGCTCCTGTGTTTTTAATTCTTACTGCAATACTTGATTATCGAGTAATTGCAAAATTTGGTATTGTCATTTATGAATTGTTAAGATATAGAACAGTTTTGGGAATTTTAGCGGTTATTTTTTCTATTATCGGTTTGCCTTTTGTTTCTGCTGCGATGTTTTTTAATGCATTCATGAATTTTAAAACAAAAAGAAAGAACAAAAAAAAGTATATCGATTATGAAGATGTCTCCGGTAATGATGATATTTTGATTTTAAACGATAAGGATAAAATCAAAATTGATGATTTTGAAGATCATTTTGATTAAAAGCTAAATTATGAATTTAGCATTATTTTATACCTTCAACATATTTGCTGCTTCTATTTATGTCTTTCTTATTCTATTTTTAAATTTTTACTGGAAAAAATATAGTAACTCGGTTTTTACACAAAATCAAATACATTTTCCATTTATATCTATAATAATTGTTGGTAAAGATGAGGAGAAAAATATAAACAATTGCATAAATTCTATTGTTTCAAATGACTATCCTGTAGAAAAATATGAGATAATCTTTATTGATGACGAGTCTGTTGATAATTCAATAGATATATTAAAATCAATTAATGCTCCAAATTTTTCCTGGTACAAAATCAGTGATATTGCAAATATTCAAAATATTAATAATCATAAGAAAGAGGCTATTAAATCAGCTCTTGCTTTAGCCAAAGGTGAAATAATTTTACAAACCGATGCTGATACCACAGTCGTTGAAAATTGGATATACACGCATGCAGTTCAATACATGGGAAATAAAAATATTAATCTTGTTACTGCTCCGGTATTATTTATAAAAGAAAATGGTATTTTATCTGCTTTTCAGTATTATGATATGATTACTACAATGGGAATTACTGCTGCAGGTATTTCTTCAGGTTTGTTTTATATGGCAAATGGAGCTAATATGAGTTACCGTAAAAAAGTATATTTTGATTTTAAACCGGATTCAAAATATGCATCGGGGGATGATATGTTTTTGATTCATAATGTAGCTTCGAAAAGTAAAGATACAATCAAGTTCCTCAAAGATAGAAAGGCATTGGTTTTTACATGGCCGGAAAAAACTTTAAAAGATTTTATAAGGCAAAGACTGCGTTGGGCAACCAAGACAAAAGCATATAAAGATAAAAACTTGCAAATTATTGTTGCTTTCGTCTTTATCGTAAATGTCCTTGTCTTGTTGAATTTTATTTTAATACCTTTTTTTGGTATTTTTCAATTTATTTTCTCAATAATAATATTCTCAATAAAAATATTGATCGATAGTTATTTTATATTAAATATCTCAAAGTTTTTTGAAATAAAAATAAAATGGAGAGATTTGCTTTTATCCCTTTTGATATATCCTATATATCTTGTTTTTATCGGATCGATAAGCTTATATACCAAAAAATATATATGGAAAGGAAGAATTGTAAGATAATATTTGATAATTAATCTTTTGTTTTCTGCATGCTAATTTCTTTTCTTCCCCATTTTTCTATCAAAATCATCAAAGCGAAATCAAAGAAAAGTATAGTTCCTGTTTTTATTGATTCAACCATATCATTTATTAATAGGATCAAGTAGATGGAAACAAGAGATAGAATTACTGCGATTAAAATTCTTTTCAATTCAGGATCTTTAAGCTTGTGATATAAATATTCTCCGTGTATTAGCGAATAAAAAACAAGAGATAAAAAAATTAATAATCCCGGAAAACCCTGATCAACCAATGTCATTAGATAATATGAATGGATACCGGATTTCTCCGGATTATCGCTGACATAAGTTTGAAATGATGTAACGGTATAAGGACGATAACTGGAATAAAAATTTCCCGGACCAAATCCTGTTACAGGCCTTTCCCGTATCATATTATATCCGGAAACCCACCTGTATAACCGTTCCATTGTAGAAAGATCGGTACCTTGATAGGTCGCATTTACAATATCATCAAAATCGTCATAAGTAATGGTTTTATTATAATCGGGAGCCAGATCCAAATATTTATTATTGTTCAAAATATACCCGAATAATATCGTGATAAATATTGCAGAAAGAATCAAAATATATTTAATCAATCTGAATTTGATGATGAAATAAACAAAAATCATTGATAATAATGCAATATGTGCAGCCCTGGTGTAAGATAAAAATATCCCTGTTATAAATAAAAATATGCCTGTATAGATCAGTAATTTTGTGATTCTGTTCTTATACCAATACAATAATAAAAACCAAAAAGGAAAAATAATGGTAATCAACGAAGCATAACTAACATGATTTCTGAAAAACGGGGATACGGCGCCACTTACGGTAGAAAAATCAAAATTTGTCAGCGAATGTTTTATTATCACAAAAATAATCATCAATGAAGAGATAACTAATAAATTTCTTAATATGGGTTTAAGATTATCTCTTTCCAAAATAAGCACAGGTAAAAAAAACATAGGAATAATATACCATAGTTTTGCAAGAAAAAATTTAATTGAAATAAAACTATTGTTAGCAAATAAAGTTGTAAATAAAATCCATACCAGATGAGCGGATATAATTATAACAAATGGATTTTTCAAATACCCTAAATTCAAATTGGAATACCTTGCCGCAATAAAAATAAAGGTAAAAAAAGTGATAATAATCAATACCGGTTCACCGGGAATATCAATACCGAATCCATTTGGTAAGTAATACTCTATCGTAAAAGGAAGTACTAAAAAGAATAAATAAAACAACCAGCGTAAATCTTTGAAAACAAAGAAGGAAAAAGCTAAAATCACGGGTATAAACCACAAAAGAATATTTTCGGTAACAATTCCGGCAATGATAAAAATCAATAGGAGAATTGTAAAAGAATAAAAAACAGTATTATATTTTAATTTGGAAAGAGCTTGCATTATTCTAAAAAATTAATCCCATTTTATTTTCTTATTCTCTTCTATTATCAATACTACAAGAATACTAAAAAATAAAGAAAGTAAAAATGCACCTAAGACATATAATGATCTTTTAGGCCTGAATTTGCGAAGTGGAATTTCTGCTTTTTCCACTAGATGCAAAACTTTAAAATCCGAATTATAGATAGCATTCAACTGATTCAATTTTTCATTATCCAGAGTCATTTGATTGATAAATTGTATTTTTTGTTTTTCCAAAGGAGAAAGCTTCAATGCTCCTTTATTGAATATTTTAATTAATGAGTCCAATTCCTGCAACTTTGATATGTTACCGGCGATATTTGCTTTTAACAAACTTATTGAATCACGTTTGACATAACGGTCTTTGACAACAGATTTTAGCTTGGATTTTAAAAAACTCAATTTACTTTTGGTTGTTGTCAATTGTTCCGTTAGCGCTTCACTTTGTGTTGTAGGATCATAAATAGAATACTGGGTTTTGATATGTTCTATTGAATCAAAAAGTATTTTTAATTTTTTATTTTTATCGGATATTTCCAAATTGTATTTTTCTATTTCGGATTGTTGTATTTTTTTTATAAGATTATGAACTTCGGTTTTTATTTTTTCTCTTGCATCGTTGACCATATTAGCTGCCATTTTTTTATCTTTATCTTCAATTGAAAGCTCAATGGCATCTTTATCATTTTTTTTGACAACAAACAATTTTGATATCTTTTTTCGTATTTTAAATTTACCGTATTTCTCCGTACTGTCTATGTCGTAGTGTTTGTATAAATCAAACGTTTTTATAAGATAATCTTTTATATTATTTGAATTTGCAATTGTCAACAATCTGTCTATATCTTTTTTATCTCCATAATACTTTTTTTGTACGGATGTTTCCCCAAGAGGATCCGGTTTTGACAGATCGGGACTTGCCGCATAAAATATTGTTGTAGCTTTATAATAATCCGGCATCATTATCATAATGACAATTGTCAGGATTGTAATAGTTGATGTTGCAATGATAATTTGTTTTCTTCGTTTATAAATCAACTTTATAATATCTGTTAACGTAGTTTTTTGATCCATATTTATTTGATATTTAAAGCAAAGATATAATAAAAGTAATTAGCGTCTGCACTTAAACAGGCAATTTTTGATATTCTAATAATTTTTAATGAGATTTGCATAGTTGAAAGTATTTTATTTAAATATTATTTTTATTTTTTTAATTTTTTGTCCGGAAAAAAATCTCCGCTCACAAAGCGCAATACTTCCCGGATATATTGAAAAAGCAATTGAAGTAAAACAACCCGTTATTATTTCAGATAGTTTTACTATTGTCCCTTCATCGATAGATATTTTTGCAAAAGACAATATTCCTCTACAAATTAATACCGATTATTTATTAAATAACAATAAAATAATCTTAAACCATAACACTTTCAAAAAATTTAAAGATAGTCTTCTCTATATTAGATACAAAACCCTGACGGTAAACCTTGGTAAATATTATTTTCATCTGGATTCAATGGCGATGAAGCAATCGGAAAAAGCTATATACATAGGATATGATATGGGAAAAACCGAAAATAAAACTTCTCCGGTTATGCCAAGTGGTTTGGATTATGACGGAAGTTTTTCTCGAGGTTTTTCACTTGGAAACAGACAAAATCTTGTTATGAATTCCAACCTTAATTTACAAATGGAAGGTAATATAGGAAATGGTATAAAGATAAACGCAGCAATTTCAGATGCCAATATTCCTATTCAACCCGAAGGGACGACACAACGATTGAATGAATTTGACAGGGTATTTATTCAGATTACTAAAGGAGATCATTCCATTATAGCCGGGGATTATGAGCTAAATAGCCCTTCCGGATATTTTTCAAAATATCATAAAAAACTTAAAGGACTCAATTATTCCAATAGCTTGAAGTTGAAAAACAACTTTACTATTAACAATAATGCAAGTTTTGCCATTTCCAAAGGTAAATTTTCCAGAAATATTCTTAAAGTTGTGAATGGTAATCAGGGTCCGTATAAATTGAAAGGCTCCCTGAATGAAAGATTTCTGATCGTTCTATCAGGAACGGAAAAGGTTTTCTTGGATG